>FWPV01000505.1_pt1 | contig 122366 bp, 101 predicted proteins | sample 2228371 | NCBI WGS metagenome assembly FWPV01 (sample SAMEA103939776, study PRJEB20133) | metagenome | reverse complement strand
GGGAACGACTAAAGTCGTTACTACCAAGTCTACCAAGTCGGCGGAGGCCGACTTTGCAACGGTAGCCGTGACTTCCAGTCGCCGGGATACTTCAGTCGTCCGTGGGGGAACGACTAAAGTCGTTACTACCAAGTCTACCAAGTCGGCGGAGGCCGACTTGGCAATGGTAGCCGCGACTTCCAGTCGCCGGGATACTTCCAGTCTTCCAGTCGCCGGGATACTGTTTGTCCGCCGTAACATATCATGCTATCATCTGCCTCATGACAGACGATATCTCCATCCGCATCATCCGCAGCGACAGACGCGTCAAGACCGTCTCTGCCCGCCTGGTGGATGGCGGCACGACGATCGAGGTGCTGGCGCCGGCCGGAGCCACCGATCAGGAGCTGGCGCCGCTCATCGAACGCCTCAAGGGACGGCTCTTGCGCCACAAGGAGAAGGCCGCCACTGCAGACGACCGTGTATTGGCACAACGCGCCGCGGAGCTCAACCGGGCCTATTTTCAAGGCAAGTTGCGTTGGTCCGAGATCCGCTACGTGGCCAACCAGCAGAAACGGTACGGCAGTTGCACCCCGGCCACCGGTGTCATCCGCATCTCTCACCGTGTGGCGACCATGCCGGCCTGGGTGCGGGACTATGTGATCGTGCACGAGCTGGCGCACCTCAAGGAGGCGAATCATGGCCCGCGCTTTTGGGCCCTGGTGAACCGCTATCCCAAGACCGAACGCGCTCGCGGCTACCTCATCGCCCTGGGGCTGGAGGGGGAGGAGGACGAGCCGCCTGAAGGGGACGTGGAGACGTGAGCAGCAAGCCCGAACACCGACTGAGACCCAGGCACCCCCTTTGACACCCCATGGGTCGTCGTGTACAATGGCAGCGCGAATCCGGTGCGTGAAGAGGAGATGAGGAGTTGGCAAAATTCTATTACGGTGGACAGGCAGTCATCGAAGGGGTGATGATGCGCGGACGCAGCCGCATGGCGGTGGCAGTGCGCGCGCCGGACGGGAAGATCGTCGTCCATGAGGAGCCGCTTACGGCGGCTATCTACACCCGAAAATGGGGCCAATGGCCGTTCATACGCGGCCTGCGGATGCTGTGGGATGCCCTGGGGCTGGGGATACGCGCCCTGTTGTGGTCGGCCGATGTCGCGTTGAAAGAGGATGGCCAGGCAGAGGAGGTCAAGTTCGCCGGCCCGGTGGCCTGGACCACGGTCGCGTTGTCGCTGGGGTTTTCGGTCGTCTTGTTCTTCTTGTTGCCCACCGCGGCCGCCAGGTGGCTGGCGCCCATGGCAGGGAACGGGCTGGTGGTGAGCGCGGTGGAAGGGCTAATCCGGCTGGGGTTGTTTCTGGCCTATTTGTGGGGCATCGGCTTTATGCCCGATATCCGGCGGGTCTTTGCCTACCACGGCGCCGAGCACAAGGCGATCAACGCCTATGAGGCCGGCGCGGCCTTGACGCCCGAGTCGGTCGCCCGTTTTACTACCGCCCACACCCGTTGCGGGACCAGTTTTCTGCTTTCGGTGATGATTATCGCCATCCTGGTATTTGCCCCGTTCCACTTCGACAACCTGTTGTTGCGGCTGGCCTCGCGCCTCTTGCTGATCCCGGTGGTGGCCGGGATTGCCTATGAGTTCATGCGTTTCACGGCCGCGCACGCTCGTCATCCGTTGATCCGGGTGCTCATCGCGCCCGGGCTGGCCCTGCAGCGGCTCACGACGCGGGAACCCGATCCCGCCATGCTGGAGTGTGCCATTGCTGCGTTGAAGCCGGTGCTGGCGGCCGACGGGATCCAGGTGGAGGAACCCTCCGAGCCTGCGCTGCGGCCCGTCTCGGTGACGGCTTGATGGCCATCGGTCACGTTAATCTACTCCAAAGGAGGCTTTCTCATGGCTAAAGTCAGTATCATCGGCGCCGGTTATGTGGGCAGCACCATCGCACATTGGGCGATGATCGCCGGTGGCTGCCAGGTGGTTTTGCTGGATGTGGTGGACGGTTTGGCCCAGGGCAAAGTCCTGGACTTGATCCAGGCTGGCCCCATTGCCGGCCACTCTGTGGATGCCATCGGCACCACGGACTACGCGGACACGGCCAACTCGGACATCGTCATCATCACGGCCGGGGTCGCGCGCAAGCCCGGTATGACCCGCGAAGACCTGGTGAACATCAATGCCGGCATCGTCAGCTCAGTCGTGAAGGAAGTGGTCAAGTATTCCCCGAACTGCATCATCCTGATGATGACCAATCCTCTGGACACCATGACGTATCTGGCCTACAAGCTCAGCGGGTTCCCGCGCGAGCGTGTAATCGGCCAGGCCGGGGTGCTGGACAGCGGTCGTATGCGCACCTTTATCGCGCTGGAGACCGGCATCAGCCCGGAGAATATCCACGCAACCGTTCTCGGAGGCCACGGCGACGAGATGGTGCCGTTGGTGCGCTACTCCACCATTGCCGGCATGCCTCTCAGCTACTTCCTCACCCAAGAACAGATTGACCGCATCGTAGCGCGCACGCGCGATGGCGGAGCCGAGATCGTCCGTTACCTCAAGACCGGCAGCGCCTACTACGCGCCCGGCGCGTCGGCCTGCAAGATGGCGCAAGCGATCATCAAGAACGAACATCGCATCTACCCGGCCTCCGTCTACCTGCAAGGGGAGTACGGCCTGGAGGACATCTGTTTCGGAGTCCCGGTGGTGCTGGGGCGTAACGGCGTCGAACGCATCATCCAGTTAGAGCTCAACGAAGAGGAACAGGCCGCCCTGCGCCGGTCGGCAGACCTGATCCGCAGCACCATGGCACAAATCAGGCTATAGGAGGGCGTGATGGCCTATCCGGTTGCCAACCGCAAGCTCCTGGACTGGGTCCGGGAATGCGCGGCACTTTGCCAGCCTGAAGCCGTCTACTGGTGTGACGGCAGCGCCGAGGAATACGATCGGCTGATGGGAGAGATGGTCGCCGCGGGCAGCGCCACCCCTGTGCCCAAGCGGCCACACAGCTATCTTTTCCGCAGCGACCCCAGCGACGTGGCAAGGGTGGAGGCCCGCACCTTTATCAGCACGCCGAACCGGGACGACGCCGGCCCGACCAACAACTGGATCGCGGTGGACGAGCTCAAGCGGACGATGTTGGGCCTGTACCGGGGCTGCATGCGCGGCCGGACGATGTACGTGATCCCGTTTTCGATGGGGCCTTTAGGTTCGCCCATGGCCAGGATCGGGGTCGAGATCACCGACAGCCCCTACGTGGTCTGCAACATGCACATCATGACCCGGGTCGGCGTGCGGGTGATCGAGGCCCTGGGAACGGACGGCGAGTTTGTGCCGTGCCTGCACAGCATCGGCGCGCCGCTGGCGCCGGGACAGCGCGACGTCCCCTGGCCGTGCGCTCCGATGGAGCAAAAGTACATCAGCCACTTCCCCGATGAAAACCTGATCTGGTCTTACGGCTCCGGGTACGGCGGCAATGCGCTTTTGGGCAAGAAGAGCTTCGCGCTGCGGATTGCCTCGGTGATGGCCAGGCGCGAGGGCTGGATGGCCGAGCACATGTTGATCCTGCGGCTGACCAACCCCCAGGGCCGGCAGTTCCACATTGCGGCGGCGTTTCCTTCGGCCTGCGGCAAGACCAATCTGGCCATGATCCGCCCCACCATCCCCGGCTGGACGGCCGAGACCATCGGCGATGACATCGCGTGGATGAAGATCGGCCCGGACGGCCGGCTGTACGCGATCAACCCCGAAGCCGGGTTCTTCGGCGTGGCACCGGGCACCTCTTACAGCTCGAACCCTATGGCCATGGACACCGTGCGGGAGAACGCCATCTTCACCAACTGCGCGCTCACCGACGACGGCGATGTGTGGTGGGAGGGGATGGACGGCCCGCCGCCCGCTCACGCTATTGATTGGAAGGGACGCGACTGGACGCCGGGCAGCAAGGAGCCCGCTGCCCATCCCAACGCGCGGTTCACCGCGCCTGCTGCCCAGTGTCCGGCCATCAGCCCCGATTGGGAGAGGCCGGAAGGCGTGCCCATTGACATTTTTATCTTCGGCGGCCGGCGCGCCAGCGTGGTGCCCCTGGTGACCGAGGCCTTCGACTGGGATCACGGGGTTTTCCTGGGCGCTACTGCCTCGTCCGAGACCACTGCCGCTAACATTGGGGCTGTGGGCAAGTTGCGCCGCGATCCTTTCGCCATGCAGCCATTCTGCGGTTACAACATGGCCGATTACTTCGGACACTGGTTGGCGATGGGAGATCGGCTGGGCCGGAACGCGCCCCGCATCTTCTACGTGAACTGGTTCCGCAAGACCCCCGAAGGCAAGTGGCTGTGGCCCGGCTACGGCGAGAACAGCCGGGTGCTCAAGTGGATGTGCCAGCGGGTCGAGGGTGTGGCCGGTGCGCAAGACACCCCCATCGGCCGCCTGCCCCGGCCCGAAGACCTGGACCTGACCGGCCTGGACATCCCGCCCGAAGACCTGGCGGAGCTGCTGCGGGTGGATGTTGAAGCCTGGCGCCAGGAGCTGCCCGACATCGAGCGTCATTTCGCCCAGTTTGGTGACAGGTTGCCCGAACGGTTGCGCGTTCAGGTGGAGGACTTGAGGCGTAGGGTGGGCGCCTAAGGCTGAGGATTGTGACTCGGACTTACCGTTACTATGACCTGATCATGGCCGCCTTCGTAGCGGTGTTGTTGATTAGCAATATCGCTTCTTCGGCCAAGATCGTGGATTGGGGCGTTTCGCTGCCGCTGCTGAGGTTACCGCTGGCGTTCGATGCGGGGACGTTGCTGTTCCCTGTCAGCTACATCTTTGGCGACGTGTTGACCGAGGTGTACGGCTATGCGCGCGGCCGGCGGGTGATCTGGACCGGCTTTGCCCTCTCGGCGTTGATGGGCATCACCCTGTGGGTGGTCGCGCGTCTTCCAGGGGAGGCTGCATGGGAGGCAGCGGCAGGACAGGCTGCATACGAGGCGATCCTGGGCGGGGTCAGCAACGGCGGCATCATCGTGGCCAGCCTGGTTGCTTACTTTGCGGGCGAGTTCAGCAATTCGTATGTGCTGGCCCGGTTGAAGGTGCTGACTTGTGGCCGCTGGCTGTGGACCCGCACCATTGGGTCAACCCTGGTTGGGGAAGGTGTTGATACAGTGCTGTTCGTCCTCATCGCCAGCACGTTCGGGGTATTCCCCTGGTCGGTGGCGCTGAGTATCATTGTCGCCAACTACATTTTCAAGGTGGGCATTGAAGTCTTGTTCACGCCGGTGACCTATTACGTGGTGGCGGCCTTGAAGCAGGCCGAGCAAGAAGACTATTTCGACTTGCATACTGACTTCAATCCCTTTAAGGTGGCGGTGTGAACAGGCTTATGGCGGAGCAGGCGCAACCTGAATTCTCACCCGATTACCGGGCGGGTTTCGTCGTCGTGGTCGGCCGGCCCAATGTCGGCAAGTCCACGTTGATCAATACCTTGCTGGGCCAGAAGGTCGCGATCGTTTCACCCAAGCCGCAAACTACCCGCAACCGGTTGCTGGGGATCCTGACGCGGCCCGAAGCCCAAATCGTGTTTGTTGACACGCCCGGCATCCACATGCCCCTGCACAAGCTGGGGGAGGTGATGGTGAAGACCGCCCAGGCAGCGTTGCCCGATGCCGATGTCGCGCTATGGGTAGTTGACGTTTCGGTGCCCCCGAACGAGGAAGACCGGCAGGTGAGCCGGGTATTGGCCGCCAACGCGCCGCAGTTGCCGGTGATCCTGGCGTTGAACAAGGCCGACCTCCTGAAGCCGGCACAGGTGCAGCCGCGCGTGGCCGAGTACACGGCGCTGGCACCGGACGCAGCCTGGGAACTGGTCTCGGCCGCCCGGGGGGACAACCTGGAGAACCTGGTGGGGCAGATCGTGGGCCGCTTGCCCCTCAGCCCGCCGCTTTACCCCGAGGACCAGGTCACGGACCAGCATGTGCGGTTCATGGCGGGCGAACTGGTGCGCGAGCAAGTGCTGCTTCACCTGCGCGATGAGGTGCCCCACGGGACGGCGGTGTTGGTTGATCGCTTCGAGGAGCGGGAGGACGGCCTGACCTACATCTCGGCGGTGATCTACGTTGAGCGCGACACCCAGAAGCCCATCGTGTTAGGCAAGGGCGGGGAGATGATCAAACGCATCGGCCAGGCCGCCCGGGCACAGATTGAAGCGTTGTTGGACGGGCCAGTGTACCTGGATCTGTGGGTTAAGGTGCGCCCCAAGTGGCGCAACGACGAGGAGCAGTTGCGGCGGCTGGGTTACCGGATGCCCAAATTGCCCAGGGACAAAGGAGGTGCCAAGGCGAAACGCGGCAGATAGCGGTCGTCATCAAGTGTTCTTGCTCACGTGCCAGGCACCTCTCAGGTGCCTGGCACATCTGGCGACGATTCTCGGGTTAGTTCCATATGACAGGAGGGCATTATGGATTTCAATCGCATCCTCAACGGCATGATTCGGGCTGCACGCCTGGACAAGGAGTTTTATGAGGAAGTGGAGCGGGACACCAGCTATGGCCAGGATGCCCTGGTTGTCGTGGTGCTCGCTGCCCTGGCCGCCGGCATCGGTTCGTTTGTCGGGAGCCTGTTCCTGGGCAGGAACGTTCTGGCGGCTATCGGCAGCCTGATCTTCGGCGTGATCGTGGCCGTGCTGGCCTATTTCGTGTGGGTCTTCGTGGCCCAGTACGTGGGCACGCGTTTCTTCAAGGGTCAGGGCGATTTCGGAGAGGTGCAACGGGCGTTCGGCTTCGCCTACGCGCCGCAGGTGCTCAACGTCTTCAGCTTCATCCCGTGCGTGGGCTGGGTTCTGCCCCTCGTCACCTGGTTGTGGTCCCTGGCGACCGGCTTCGTCGCAATCCGACAGTCGTTGGATCAAGACGATACAAACGCTGCCCTGACGATGGTGGTTTCGTTCCTGGTGGTGCTGGTGATCTCGGCGATTTTGGGGTTGATCGGCGGCGTGCTGGGCCTGGCCGGCGCTGCCATCACCGGTGCTTTCACACGTTGATCAGAATACTCAGGAGGTAAATATGCTCGTCGGCGAGCGGATGACCCGAAACCCGATCACGATTTCCGAAACGGCAAGCATTGACGACGGCTTGCACCTGATGCGCGAACGCAAGGTGCGCCGTCTGCCGGTGCTCGATGCCTCCGGCCAGATGGTGGGCATCGTCTCCGACAAGGATCTGCTGCACGCCGCTCCGTCCCCGGCAACTTCGTTGAGCGTCTACGAGTTGCACTATCTGCTGTCCAAGCTCACTATCAAGCAGGTGATGTCCAGGCCGGTGATCACCGTGACCCCGGACACACCGCTGGAGGAGGCCGCCCGCATCATGGCCGACAACAAGATCGGCGGCCTGCCGGTGGTGGAGGACGGCAAGCTGGTGGGTATCATCACGGAGACCGACATCTTCAAGATCCTCTTGGAGCTGTTGGGCGCCCGGGCGGCCGGCCTGCGCATCACGGTCGAAGCGCCCTCGCAAAAGGGCGTCCTGGCCGCGTTGACCACCGCGCTCTTCCAGCGCGGGGCCGACATCGTCAGCGTTGTCAACTACGTAGCTCCGGACCCGGCACGCTCGCGCATTACCATCAAGCTGACCGGGGTGGATGCTGGCGCAGTTCGTGAGGCCGTCAACGAGGTCGGGTTCGCCCTGGTGGACCTGCGCGGCGTGTGACGGTGGTTCGCCGGTGTTTCGGGCGGCTTCGCCGCCCGAAACACCCTTTCCGAAGTTCTTTCGCCTCAGGGGGAACGACGCCTTGCAGCAGTATCTTGACTTGATGCGGCACATCCTGGCCCACGGCGTGACCAAAGCCGATCGCACCGGCACAGGGACCCGTTCGATCTTCGGCTATCAGATGCGATTCGACCTGGCCGAAGGCTTTCCTCTGCTGACGACCAAGAAGCTGCACGTCAAATCCATCATCCACGAGCTGCTCTGGTTCATCCGCGGGGAGACCAACGTGCGCTCCCTGCAGCAAGCCGGCGTGCGCATCTGGGACGAATGGGCAGACGAGGACGGCAACCTGGGGCCGGTGTACGGCGCACAATGGCGCTCCTGGCGCACCGCCGACGGCCGGACGATAGATCAACTGACATGGGTCCTGGACGAGATCAAGCGCAACCCCAACTCGCGGCGCCTGATCGTGAGCGCGTGGAACGTCGGCGAACTGGACAAGATGGCGCTGCCCCCATGCCACGTCCTGTTTCAGTTCTACGTGGCGGACGGCCGCCTTTCGTGCCAGCTCTATCAGCGCTCTGTGGATGTGTTCCTGGGGCTGCCGTTCAACATCGCGTCGTACGCGTTGCTGACGATGATGATCGCCCAGGTGTCGGGGTTAGCGCCAGGGGAATTCATCCACACTTCGGGGGATGCACATCTTTACCTGAACCACCTGGCCCAGGCGGAGCTCCAGTTGACCCGGACACCGCGGCCCCTGCCGCAGATGCGCCTCAACCCCGCCGTGCGCTCCCTCTTCGATTTCCGCTACGAGGACTTCCAGTTGATCGGCTACGACCCGTATCCGCACATCAAGGCCGAGGTGTCGGTGTGACCTTCACACGTCGAAGGTCACGCGCGCCCACCAGCCGTCCCCTTCGGCCTTTACCGCCAGATCGTAGTACGTGACGGCCTTGATGGCCGTGTGGCTGGGCGCGCCGTGATAGCCGTAGGCGACACCGCGCAGCCCCCGGTCCGACATCTCGTAGATCTGGAAGCGGGTGTATAGCTCTTGCCCCAGCTCCTGTCCCAGCAGCAGGCGGTTCAGCCAGGCCACCAATAGCTGTTCGTGGTCCGCCGCCGAAACCTCGATGCTGCGCGCCAGGGTGATGGGTTGCCGGGGGTCTGCATCTTGCAGCCGGTACATGGCTGCTGCGGTGTTGGCGAAAAGGGCCCGGTCATCAGCTGCGGTCACCCGGATGGCCCAGTCGGCCGTGTGGCGCAGCTCGGCCCAGGGTCGGTCTTCGCTGCCTTCCCGCCAGCAAGCCGGGTCGGCGTGGTCGGGCGGGTCGCTCAACAGCTTTTGGGCTGCTTCGGCATCTGCCTGGATCTGGGCGATCAGGGCCGAGACGTCCGGGAAGCGCATTTCATCGCGCAGGCGACGGACGAAGCTGAGTCCCAGCGTCTCCCCATAGAGCTCCTCGCCGAAGTCGAGCAGATAAGCCTCTACCGAGCGATAGCCGTTATCGAAGGTGGGCCGCACGCCGATGTTGACGACGGCCGGGTAACCTGCGTCCTCCCGCCACGCCCAGCACGCGTACACCCCGTGGGCGGGCACAAGGCGGTCAGGAGGCAGCACCAGGTTCGCAGTGGGAAAACCGAGCCGTCGGCCGCGGCGGGCTCCCTCGGCCACCCTGCCCCAGACCTGATAGGGGCGGCCCAGCAGGTCGGCTGCCTCGGCCACCGCGCCTTGCTCGGCCAGCAGGTTGCGCACCCGGCTGCTGCGGACCGGCTCCCCACGCCAGTGATACGGTTGCACCACGTGCACCGTGTAACCCAGCCGCTCTCCCAGCTCGGCCAGGCGCGACGCGTCTCCCTCACGGCCGCGGCCCAGGGCGAAATCGGGGCCCACCCATAACGCTTTCAGCGGGAAGTGCCTGGCCAGCATCTCCATGAACGCCGCTGCAGGTGTCGCCGCCGTCTCTCGGGTGAACGGCAGGACCAGCACGAAGTCCAGACCCAGGGCGGCCAGGGCGGCTGCGCGTTCCTCGTTGCTGGAGAGCCGTAACGTCACGGCCTCAGGCCTGAGAACAGCCAGCGGATGGGGATCGAAGGTGAGCAAGCCCGCCAGCGCGCCGGCCGCGTGCGCAGCCCGGGCCAGGTTCTGCACCAGCATCTGGTGGCCGCGGTGCACGCCGTCGAAGTTGCCGATGGTCAGGAAGACGGGTTGTGTGAGGGCGGGATCAGGGAAGCCGTAATAGGTTTCCATGCGTCGGTTGTGCTCCGTGTTTGAATCTGCTGGCGCGAATGTGTGCGTTGCAATTGCCGCTCAATTCCCATCAGTAAAGACCTTGTCCGGCCACCAGGCCCGGCGGTGGGGGTCGTGCCGCAAGATGGCGACTACGGTGCCGTCGGCGAGCAGGGCGTAGCCTCGGCCGGCTGTCTCCTCTCCGGCGTCCCCCTGAGCAGCGATGGGCTGTCCCTGGCGCAGCACCACGGTCTCGTCTGCGGTGACCGGCACAGCGCACAGCCCTGTCAGCGCTTCGCGCAGGGGCCGCAGGTAGCGGCCGGCCTCCCCCGCCGCGGCTGCTGCGGCCAGGGCCTCCAGGGACACGGCGTCGGCCAGCGTGAACGCGCCGCTGCGGGTGCGCACCAGCCCGGCCAGCGTCGCGCCACAGCCCAACACCTGGCCCAAATCGTGCGCCAGGCTGCGGATGTAGGTGCCGGGATCGCAGTCAACGGCCACCTCCACGAAAGGCGGCTCCCAGCGCAGCAGCTCGATGCGCCGGATCGTCACCGCCCTCGGCGGCGGTGTGACCGCCTGTCCCCGCCGCGCCAGGCGATACAACGGGATGCCGTCCTGTTTGACGGCGGAGAACGCGGGCGGCGTCTGCTGGATGGTGCCGACGAAACGCGCCAGTGCGCCCCGCAGGTCCTGGTGCGACAGGTCGGGCACGGGATGCCGGGCCACGATCGTCCCGTCTATGTCGTATGTGTCGGTGACAATCCCAAGCTGGATGCGGCCCACGTAGGATTTCGGGCCGGCCATCAGGTATTCCGCCACGCGCGTGGCCTGTCCCACGCACACCAACAGGACGCCCGTCGCCAGCGGGTCCAGGGTGCCGGCGTGGCCGGTCCGTTTGACCTGCAATACCTTGCGGACCCACGCCACCACATCGTGCGAGGTCCAACGGGCGGGTTTGTCCACGACGAGGATGCCGTTCATTCGCGTTGTCCCATAGGCTGTGACGCCACGGCGACCAACAGGGGTAAAACCGTTGCCTCGACCTGAGCCAGGGTGCCTTTGAGCGTGCAGCCGGCGGCCTGCGGATGGCCGCCGCCGCCCAGTTGCAGGGCAACCGTCGCTACATCGTAGCCGGCGCGAGCGCGGAGGCTCACCTCCACCTGGCCGTCGGTGGTCTCGCTGAACACGGCCGCGACCCGGGCCTCGGCTGCGTTGATCAACTGGCTGGACAGGCCGCTCTCGTTGCTCCCCTTGAGGCCGGCCTCATCCCGCATCGCCCGGCTGACTTCCGTCCACAGCACGCCGTCGGTCAACTGCATGCGGCTCAGCGCGGCACCCCACAGACGCAGCAGCGCCAGCGGCCGGGTGAACAGGCTGCGTTGCGCGATGTCGGAGATGTCGGCGCCCAGCTCGGTCAGGCGGGCGGCCGCCCGCAGCGTCCGGGCGTTCACGTTGCTGGTGCGAAAGCTGAGGGTATCGGTCACCAGGCCGGTAAGGAGACAGACGGCAGCTTGTTGGCTGATCGGCACGGGGAGCGCATCCGCCAGGTCGAGCACGATCTGTGCCGTGGCCGCCGCATCGGTGTCCACGTAGTTGAGGGAGCCGAACAGCAGGTTGGTTACATGATGGTCGAGCACAATGATCGGCGCCGCGCCGTATGCGGCGGGGGTGAAGAGATCGCCCAGGCGGTCGGCGTCGCTGGCGTCCAGCGCCACCACAGCGTCCCAGGGGCCGGCCGGCATCGCAGACACGATCTCGCCCGCGCCGGGCAGGAACGTCAACTGCTCGGGCACGGGATCGGCACAGGCCAGAACGACCTCGGGCGGCCGGGGCAGGGCGCGCAAAAGCCATCCCAGCCCCAGCAGCGATCCGATCGCGTCGCCGTCGGGGCTGGTGTGGCAGATGGCCAGCACGCGGCCTGCGTTCTGCAAGGCCGCAGCGACCTGGTGCAGGGAGGCGGGGCCGGGCGCAGGCGCGTTGTTAACTGCTGGCAACCTGCCCTTCCCTTTCCTGCTGGCGCCTTTCGGCCGCGATGGCGTCCAACAGCGCGTCGATATGCCGGGCGCGCTCTTCGGTAGTGTCAATGCGGAAGTGCAACGCGGGCACGAAGCGCAAGTTGAGGGTTTCCATCAGCGCCTGGCGCAGATAGCTCTCGGCATGCTCCAGCGCCTCCAGCACCTGGCGCGAGGACGAAGCCGGCAGGGCATGTTCGATCAGGACGCGCGCGTTGCGCAGGTCGGGAGAGACCTGCACGGCGGTGACGTTCACCAGCGCGTCCTCCAGCCGCGGATCGTTCAGTTCGGTGCTGATCAGGATGCTCAGCTCTTCGCGGAGCATCTCCGAGACCCGTTCCTGGCGTCGAGATTTCATAGTTCTGCTGTCGCAATGGCCGGGCCTGCGCGACGAGAGGGTGCTCCGACGCAGGCCCGCAGCTTATTTGACCAGTTCCTTCTTGTAGGTTTCCAGGATATCGCCTGGCTGAAAATCGTTAAAGTTGTGCAGGCTGACACCGCACTCGAAGCCCGCCTTCACCTCGGTCACATCCTCCTGGAAGCGCTTCAGGGTCGCAATGCGGTCTTCGGCCAGCACCTGATCCCCGCGTTTGACGCGCACTTGCGCCCCGCGTTGGATCTCTCCGTCCAGCACCTGGCAGCCGGCCACCCGGCCGACCTTGGAGATCTTGAACACCGCGCGCACCTCGGCATGGCCGATGATCACCTCTTTGTAGACCGGCTCCAGCAGGCCGGTCAGGGCCTTCTGGACATCTTCGATCAGGTTGTAGATCACATTGTAGATGCGGATGTCCACCCCTTCTGCCTCGGCGATCCGCTGGGCAGCCGGATCTACCCCGACCGAGAACCCCAGGATGATGGCACCCGAGGCCACCGCCAGCATCACGTCGCTTTCGGTGATGTTGCCGGTAGCCTGGTGCAAGATCTTGACCCTGAGTTTTTCGTCGCCGAGCTTTTCCAGCGAGCTGACGATCGGTTCAATGGAGCCCTGGACATCGGCCCTGAGGATCAGGTTCAGCTCCTTCACCCGGCCTGCCTCGGCCTGCGCGAAGATGCTCTCCAACGAGACGTGGGGAACGGGCGCAGCAGTGGTCGCCTTTTTCGCCTCCTGGGCCTCGGCCGCCAGGGCTCGGGCGGTGCGCTCGTCGGCGACAACCTTGAACGTGTCCCCGGCCACAGGAACATCGGCCAGCCCCAGGATCTGCACCGGGGTAGATGGCAACGCCTCGGTGATCGGTTCGCCCTTGTCGTTGTACATGGCGCGAATCTTTGCGTAGGTGGTGCCGGTCACGATGGCGTCGCCCACGTGCAGGGTGCCGTTTTGCACCAGCAGGGTCGCCATGGGGCCGCGCGATTTGTCCAGCCGGCTTTCGATCACGGTGCCCACGCACTCGCCGGCCGGGTTGGCCTTCTGCGGCTCGATATCGGCCACCAGCAAGATGCTCTCCAGCAGGTCTCCGATCCCTTTGCGGAATTTAGCCGAGACCGGCACGCACATGACATCGCCGCCGTACTCCTCGACCAGCACCCCGTTGTCGGCCAGCTCTTGCTTAACCCGTTCCGGGTTGGCCTGGGGCTTGTCAATCTTGTTCAGCGCGACGATGATGGGCACTTTGGCGGCCTTCACGTGGGCGATGGCCTCCTTAGTCTGGGGCATCACGCCGTCGTCGGCGGCCACCACCAGCACGGCGATGTCGGTCACCTGGGCGCCGCGTGCCCGCATGGCGGTAAACGCCTCGTGGCCGGGCGTGTCCAGGAAGGTGATCAACCGGCCGTCCTTGTTGACCTGATACGCGCCGATGTGCTGGGTGATGCCGCCGGCCTCGCCCTCGACCACGCGGGTCTCCCGGATCGCATCCAGCAGGGTGGTCTTGCCGTGATCTACGTGGCCCAGCACCACAACCACCGGCGGCCGTACCACGAGGTTTTCCTCTTTTTCGCTGGCCAGGATGGCCTGGCGCAACGTCTTCGGCCCCTCTTCGGCGGGCGCAACAACCGGCTCCGGCTCGGGAAGCTGCTCCGGTTTCACCGTGACCCCCAGCTCTTCGCCGATGAGCTGGGCAGTGTCGAAGTCAATGGACTCGGTGATGGGCACCATCATCCCGTAGTTCATCAGCGTTTTGATCACCTCGATGGGGCTGTGACGGATCCGCTCCGCGAATTCACGCACGGTGATCATGTTCGGGATGACCACTTCGGTGACCGGCGCAGGCGCGGCTGCAGCCTGGCGCTGTTGTGTCGCGCCGGTTGCCGCCTGATCTCCGGCCCTGGCCGGCCGGGGATGCACAGGGGCCTTCGGTTGTGGCTTAGCACCAGGCTTACTGCCGTTTTTCGGTGTTGAAGGTGCAGGACGCTGCGGCTCGGCGGGACGGCGCTGCTCGGCGCGGCGTTGGTCACGGCCTGCGGTCCCTGCGCCCTCGCCCTGCCTGCTCGCAGCAGGTCGCGCCGGCTGCGGGGGTGCAGGCCGCTGGCTGCTGCTGATGCCCAGGTTGCGTTCGGCCCCACGGTCTCGTTTCTTGTCGGCCGGCGGCCGCGGCCCGCTGCGCACGGGCACGGTGTCCTGGTTATCCGGATCGAACACGCGCTGCGGGTAGATCTCGTCTTCCTGGCTGCGCTGCCGGGACTCCTGCCCGCGGTCGCCGGAACGCGCTCCGCTCCCACGCTGACCGGCAGGATTCGGCGTCGGATTGCCGCTTCCGGGTTTGGACGGGCTGACGGGCTTGCTCGAAGCGGGCGGACGAGGCTGGCGTGCGTTGCCCTCGGCCTGTGCTTCGCTGCCCTTCGCCCCGTTCGGCGGAGTCTCTGCCTGGCCCGACCTGGCGGTTTGATCTTTCCGCTGGGCTTGCTTCGCAGCCGGTTGCTTTTGGGATGATTGTTTTTTCTTGGTTTCTTCTGCCATATGTCATCGCTCCTCGCCGAAGCCGATCTCGTTCGTCGAGCGGCCGCCGGCCCCGTAAAGTGATCCTCCGGCGCGCCGGAGGTGTGCTGAGATCGTGCAATCTGTTGTGGTCGGCATCCCGGGCGCACCGGGCCGCAGGCGACAGGCGTCCTCTGGCCAGGGCTGTCCGACCGATACATCTTCAGTTGATGATTATCTTATCAGATGCTTGGGCGGCGAGGGAGGCGGGGAAACCAGGAAGGGAAGAGGCGGTGGGCAGCTATCGCACAGCACGCTCACTTCATCATCCCGCCCCCCATCGGCCAAAATGGGCCGCCAGCATGTGATATCTCCTGTCCCGCGCTGCTGTGTTACTGCTCCGTTGCCAGTTCTTCCGGCAACGTGGCAGCAAACGCGCGCAGCATTTCCATTTCCTCGGCACTCACCGTTGTCTTAAGCGCGTAGCCCAGGCGGTTGCCCTGCAGGGCCTCATCCCAACACCGGCGCGCCCGGCACAGATAGGCGCCCCGGCCGGCGAGCTTGCCGGTGGGGTCCACCTTGATGCCTGCGTTGAGCGTTCGCACGATCCGCACCAGTTCTCGCTTGCCGCGCTCTTGCCGGCAGGCGATGCAGGTGCGGATCGGGACGTGTTTCGGTCGAGGCCCTTTGGGCTTGGGCATGGTTTCTCACGCCTTCCGCTGTCGCCAACACACCGATCAATACTCTTCGTAGTCTTCCCATCCGCCGCGGCCGGGCTTGCGTTTGCGGCGTGCCACGACTCTGCCCAGCATCTCGTCGAAGACCAGTTCGCGCTTCTTGCTTGCTTTCTTGCCGCGTTTTTCCGGCTTCTTGCCGCCCTCGTCCTCTTCTTCCAGATCTTCGATCAGTTCGGGCTCGGGCAGGTATTCGGTTTCGGCTGTCTCTGGTGCGGCGATTTCAGGTTCGGCTACGGCCGGCGCCGCCTCAACAGCTTTCGCCTCCGGTTGGGCCGCAACTGCCTCCGGCTCGGCCGGAGCCGCCACAGGCTCAGCTTCAGCCTTCGGCTTCTCGGCCGGAGCAGCCGCCGGCCCTTCGGCTGCCTCTGCGCCGGCCAGCATGCGCGCCACCTGATCCAGGGTGATGGCCGACTTGTCCTTCTCCCGCAGCAGCCATTCGGCGCGGCTGAGCAGGTCATCGCCCGGCGGCAGCGAGGCGACCCGAGACTCGAGTGCACGCTGCTTCATCGCCTGAAGCTGTTGGCGCTTGATCTCGGCGATGCCTTCGGCCGCGGCCTCGCTTTCGCTCTTGATGTCAATCCGCCAGCCGGTGAGCTTGGCCGCCAGGCGGGCGTTCTGGCCCTCTTTGCCGATGGCCAGCGAGAGCTGCTTGTCGGGCACGATCACGATGGCCGTGCGCACGTCGCCGTCTTCCAGCAGGATGGTGTCGCTGGGTCGCGCCGGGCTCAAGGCATTGCTGATGAACTGGCGGGGGTCACTGGACCATTCCACCACATCAATCTTCTCGCCCATCAGTTCATCCACGATGTTTTGGATGCGCGTGCCGCGCAGGCCGACGCAGGAGCCCACCGGATCAACGCCTGGCTGGCTGGAGGCGACGGCCACCTTGGAGCGCTGCCCGGGCTCGCGCGCAATGCTCTTGATCTCCACCGTGCCGTTGTAGATCTCCGGGATTTCCCGTTCCAGCAGGCGGCGCAACATGTTGCGATGGGTGCGGGAAAGCCGGATCTGCGGCCCGCGCGTTCCCTTGGTGACCTCGACGATGAGACAGCGCACGCTCTGCCCGATGCGATACCGGTCGTTGGGGAGCTGGTCCTCAGGAGCCAGGATGCCTTCGGTCTTCTTGATGAGCGTAACGGTGACCTGGTTGGTGCGGTAGTCAATGGCCTGCACCGTCCCCGTGACCAGTTCCCCTTCACGCTCGTGAAAGTGCTTGTAAAGGGCGTCGCGCTCCGCCTCGTGGATGCGCTGCAGGATCACCTGCTTGGCGGTTTGCGCGGCAATGCGGCCGAACCCCGCCGGATTCACCTCTTCGCGAATGGTGCTGTTGAGTTCCGCCTTGTGATCCCGTTTGCGGGCTTCCTCCAGGCTGATCTCAGTAGCCGGGTTTTCGACGCGCTGCACCACGCGCTTTTCGCTGAAAACGTGAAACTCACCCGTTGTCGGATCAATCTGGATCTTGACATCGGTCGAGTTGTTCGCGTAGTTCCGCCGATAAGCATGCAACAGGGCTTCTTCGATGGCTCCCAGGATCACATCACGCGGCAGGTCCTTCTCCGCGCAGATCTGGTTGACGGCCATGATGAGCTCGTTTTTCATTCCGTATCCTGCTCCCCTTCGATCGGTACAAACCTCTTTTTTCAGGCTGACATAATAAAGAAAGTGGGGAGGCCCCCACTTTCCTGATTAACAACCTGAGGTTACGACGGCTAAAAGTCTACCACAGGCTCGATGAAGTTGCAAGTTAAGCGCATCAATGTAGATCACCTGATCGGCACCAGAGACCTCCCGATCACGGCCTGGCCGGCCGGGCTCAGGGCGAAGTTCAGGAAAGCTTCGGCTGCGGGGGAGGGAGGTCGCGGCGCGTAAAGGTACAGCACCCGTCCCAGCGGATAGGCGCCTGCGCGCAACGCTTCCCGCGTCGGCAGGGTTTCCTCCAGCGCCACGACTTTCACCCCTTCGGTTAGCGCTGCGCTGGTCACATAGCCGATGGCATTGCGGTGAGAGGCGACATAATCTACCATCGCCTTGCCGGTGGGCAGCACCACTGCGTTCAACGTGACCTTTTTGTCGCTCATGACCGTGGCTTCGAACGCGGCCCGGGTGCCGGACCCGTCCTCGCGACTGGCCACCAGGGGGATGCCCTCCCCGCCGCCCACGGCGCCCCAGTCCAGCACCTCCCCGCTGTAGATGGCGCGCAGTTGCAGGAAAGTGAGGTTGGTGATGGGGTTGGTGGGGTGCACGATGATGGCGATCCCGTCCCGTGCCACCGGCACGACCTGCCATCGCGCGTCCTCGGCCTCGTCGGGAGCTCGCCACGATACCGCGGCCAGGTCGGCCCGTCCCAGCTCCAGAAACTGCCTGCCCACCGCAGTCCCGCCCCCGCGCACCTCCACCAGCACCTGAGGGTGATCGGCCTCATAGGCGCCGGCAAGCGCCTCCAGCGCGGGTTGCAGGCTGGTAGCCCCTGCGATCCGCAGGACGGTGGGTGTTGGTGTGGCGCGCTGATCTGCCGCGCAGCCGATGAGGACGGCGCCGCAGATCAACAGCAAGGACAGCGTGGCCGCTCTCATGCCGCTGCTCAAGGCCTCATAGCAGGTGAATCAGCAGCACGACGCTGCCGACCACGGCGCAGTAGATCGCAAACACGTACAGACGGCCGCGACGCAAGTAGGCCAGCAGGAACTTGATGCACAAATAGGCGGAGACGGCGGCGGCCAGGAAGCCGGCCAGCACAGCCGGCCACGATACAGCATTCGCGCCGGTCATCAGCACCTCCACCAGTTGCAGCAGGCCTGCGCCCAGGATGGCCGGGGTGGCCAGCAGGAAGCTGAAGCGGGCGGCCCCTTCTCGGGTCAGGCCGCGCGCCAGGCCGGCAGCGATGGTGGCGCCGGAACGGCTGATGCCCGGCGCAATGGCGGCTGCCTGGGCCAGGCCGATGGCCAGCGCGTCCGGGATGTTGAGGGAGGAGAGCGGCCGGGCGCGGCGCCCCAGCCGTTCGCTGGCCGCCAGGAAGGCCGCCGTCACCAGCAGGAAGCCGGCCACGGCCATGGGCGTCTCGAACAGGCTCTCGAAGAAGTCGTTGAACAAGAGGCCCAAGACCACCGCCGGCACGGAGCCCAGGATGATCCCCCACGCCAACCGGCTGTTGGGGTCGGCCAGCCGGCCGCTGGCCGCATCGCGCCACGGCCCCCGGATCGTCAGGCTGCGCCAGAACCCGCGCAGGATGGCGAGCCAATCGTTGCGGAAGTAGGTCAGCACGGCCAGCAGCGTGCCCCAATGCAGCATCGTGTCGAAGAACAGGCCCGACCTGTCCCAGCCCAACGCCCACGGCACCAGCACCAGATGGGCCGAGCTGCTGATGGGCACGAATTCGGTCAACCCTTGCACGATCCCGAGGATGATTGCCTGTATGATCTCCATCGTACTCCTTTTGGCGCGCAGCTACTGTCCTTCGCGCTGTCGCCGCTTGCGGTTTTCGCGTTGAGCCTGTCGCACCTCCTGGTCGGGGATGCGGTAGGATGTCAGGAAATCGGCCTTGAACGCGACGAAAGTGCCGGCCCGGATATGGTCGCGTATCTCCTCCATCAAACGCACCATGAAGCGCACGTTGTGCACGGTGGCCAGGTGGAGCGCCAGGGTCTCCTCCGCTTTGAACAGGTGTCGCAGATACGCGCGGCTGAAGTGCTGGCAGGTGTAGCAGTCGCATCCCGGCTCCACCGGCAACGGGTCGGCGGTGTAGCGCGCGTTGCGCAGGTTCAGCCGGCCATGCCGGGTGAAGAGCCCGCCGTTGCGCGCCACCCGGGTGGGGAGGACGCAATCGAAAATATCAATCCCGCGCGCCACGGCCTCCAGGATGTCCTCGGGCGCACCCACGCCCATGAGGTAGCGCGGCTTGTCGGCCGGGAGCGCCGGCACGGTGACATCGAGGGTGGCGTACATCTGCTCCTTGGTCTCCCCCACGCTGAGCCCCCCGATGGCATAGCCCGGGAAGTCCATGGCGCACAGGGTGCGGGCGCTGTCCAGGCGGAGGTCGGGGAAGATGCCGCCTTGCACGATGCCGAAAAGGGCCTGATCCTGTCGGCGCTGGGCGGCCCGGCAACGCGCGGCCCAGGCATGGGTGCGGGCCAGTGCCTCTTCGTTGTAGCGCCGGTCCAACGGATCCGGGCATTCGTCCAGGCACATGATGATGTCGGCCCCCAGGTCTTCCTGGCTGGCGATCGCGCTCTCGGGGGTGAAGCGGTGCAGGCTGCCGTCAATGTGCGAGCGGAAGGTGACGCCGTCGGGGTCCACCTTGCGCATCTGCGCCAGGCTGAACACCTGGAAGCCGCCGGAATCGGTCAACATGGGATGCGGCCAGGCCATGAAGCTGTGCAACCCGCCGAAGTCGGCGATCAACCGGGTCCCGGGCCGCAAGTACAGGTGATAGGTGTTCGCGAGCACCAGGGTGGCGCCGACCTCGGCCAGATCGCGCGGGGTGAGGGTCTTCACCGTGGCCTGCGTGCCCACCGGCGCGAAAACCGGCGTTTCCAGCGTGCCGTGCGGCGTATGGAAGGTGGCCGTTCGGCCGGCCGAGCCTGGATCTTGGGCTGTCACACAGAATTCGAACATGGTGCCAGAGCTTAATACGGAACGGGATGATTGTCAAAACACGCGGCCACCGGGCAAAAAAAAGACGCAGGACGCCCCACAAAGACGTCCTGCGCCGCTCGTGCATTGACGACCGACCGACGTGCCGGAGATCAGTCCTCTTTGGTCGCAGCGCCGGTTGTGGTGCTTTCGCTGCGAGTCGCCGCCGGCTTCGCCTCCTCTTCTTTCTTTCTGGGCGGCATGCCCGTGGACGACTTGCCCTTGTTGTCGGTCACGTAGAACCCCGAGCCCTTGAAGATGATGCCCACCGGTTGCATCACGCGATGGACGTGCCCTCCGCATTCCGGGCAATCGGTCAACGGAGCGTCCGCCATGCGCTGCATCTTCTCGAACCGCACCCCACACTGTTCACATTCATACTCGTAGATCGGCATCGTATCATCCCCCCGTGGTCACTCTTCAAGTTTCGCCATTTTGTGCCTCAGCGATTGCATCAAAATCAACCGCTATTATAGTCCGTTGCCCGGGGTTTGCCAAATCGGCGCAGCGGTCGGCTTCAGAACAGCCCCACGACGCGGCCCGTCTCCAGGTCCAGGTCAACGTCGTAGAAGACCGGCCGGGTCGGCAGGCCGGGCATGGTGCGCATCTCGCCGCAGAGGGGATACAAGAACCCCGCACCTACCGACGCGCGGATGTCGCGGACGGGGAAGACGAAGCCTTGGGGCCGGCCTTTCAGGTTCGGGTCATGGCTCAGGCTCAGGTGCGTCTTGGCCATGCAGATCGGCAGCTTGTCGAAGCCCAGTCGCGTGTACAGCTCGATCTTCGCCTCGGCTTCGGGGCTGTAGGTGACACTGCCGGCGCCATAGATGTCCCTGGCGATCTTCTCGATCTTCTCCTTGATGCTCCACTCCAGCGGGTAGAGGAACTGGAAGTTGCTGGGCTTGTCGCAAGCTTTGACCACGGCCTCGGCCAGTGCCAGCGCGCCGTCACCGCCGTGCGCCCAGTGCGTGCACACCACCGCGTCTTCCGCGCCAGCCGCAACAGCATGTTCGCGAATCAGGGCCACCTCGGCCGGGGTGTCGTCTTTGAACTGGTTGATGGCCACGATCACCGGGACGCCGAAGCGTTTGACGTTCTCGATGTGGGCCTCCATGTTGACAACCCCTTTTTCCAGTAGCTCCAGGTTTTCGTGGGTGTACGCGTGATCCAGCGGCTTGCCGGCCACCACCTTCGGGCCGCCACCGTGCATCTTGAGCGCGCGCACGGTGGTCACCAACACCACGCAGTTGGGGATCAGCCCCGAGTAGCGGCACTTGATATTCATGAACTTTTCCATGCCCATATCTGCGCCGAAGCCGGACTCGGTGACCACGTAATCGGCCAGTTTGAGGGCGATCTGATCCGCGATGATGGAAGAGTTGCCGTGGGCGATGTTGGCGAACGGCCCCGCGTGCACAAAGGCCGGCTGACCCTCCAGGGTTTGCATCAGATTGGGCATCACCGTGTCTTTCATTAAGACGGTGGCGGCGCCCGCTACCCCCAGGTCTTCCACCGTGACGGCCTCGCCCGCCCTGTTGGTGCCGATCACGACGCGGCCGATGCGCTCCCGCAGGTCGGCCACGCTGGTGGTGAGGGCCAGGATTGCCATCAGTTCTGAAGCAACGGTGATGTCGAAGCCGGTGATCCGCTTCATGCCCTTCTCCTCCGGCCCCAGGCCGATCTCGATCCTGCGCAGGAAGCGGTCGGAGATGTCAATGACCCGGTTCCAGGTGATGCTGGCGGGGTCAATGTCCAGGATGGCGAAGCGGGCGCGCTCTTCAGGCGTCAGCGTGTTGGGATCGGTCTTGTCAATGCCCAGCTTCTTCAGGCGACGAAGCATGGTGGGCGAAAAGGAGCGATTGCCGTTCTTGTCCGGCGGGCACAGGCGATCGAACATGCCGTCTGGGGTGGTGCTCGATTCGTGGAACATGCGGGCGTCAATGGCCGCAGCGATCAAGTCGTGGGCTGCCGTAATGGCGTGGATGTCACCGGTCAGGTGGAGGTTGAAGTCCTCCATGGGCACGATTTGGGAGTAGCCTCCCCCGGCCGCACCGCCCTTGATGCCGAAAGTGGGACCCTGGGAGGGTTGTCGGATGCAGCAGACCACCCGTTTGCCCAGGGCGCCCAGGGCTTGGGTCAGGCCGACGGTGGTGGTGGTCTTGCCTTCACCCAGCGGCGTGGGGGTGATCGCTGTGACGTCAATGTATTTGCCCTGGGGCCGGTCCTTGAACTTCTCGAGGACGTCGAGGTGCACCTTGGCCTTGTACTTGCCGAAGAGCTCCAGGTCGTCAACGGTGAGGCCCAATGACTCGGCGATTTCGACGATGGGTTTCAGTTCGGCCGCCTGGGCGATTTCCAGGTCGCTGGGAACAGGGTTCAAGCGTTTCATGCGTAGTTTTCCTCCTGGTTGGGAATCAAAGATGCGGAACACTCGGTTCGTAATTATAAAAGTAACAGGCCGGTTGCTAGTATGACCGTTGTCATATTGTTGCGAAGGTGATTGGGCGTGTCTTTTTGGCCGGCAAACCGTCTAAAAATTCAGTATACGAGCGTTGGGGTTGATGACAGATGCACAGTGTTCCAGCGGCCCTCGTCGTCCGAAACGGGCGGGCGATGGGGCTCAGACTCATCCTGATCTTCGGTTTGTTGTTGGGCGCAACAGGATGGCAGCCCGTTTTGGAGGTCAGGGCCGGCAACCCGGAGATCGCATCTTCGGACGGAGCTGACCGGTTCGCTCCTTCCGGTACCCGGGCAGTTGTTTCCGACGAGCATGGCGCTCTGGTTGTGACGCTGGCTGCGCCGGAACCCGCGTTGGCAGAGGTGCTCGCAGCCGATGGCCAGCGCTTTGTGCGCGTTGAGATGGCCGGGTTCATGCTCGACGACACACCAGGAGGGCTGGCGTTGCCCCTGTCCCGGCAGTTGTTGGTCTTGCCCCCCGATGTCGCCTGGTCAACGGAGGTCCGGGTTCTGGATGAGCAGGTAGTGCGGCTTCCTGCTCCCGTGCTGCCCGCGCCCGAGGCCCAGGCCGGCCCCGTCCTTGACCTTTTCGATCCGGCCATCGCGATCCCCGAAGAGGCCCTGATAGCACCTCCTCAAGCGGTCCAAGAGCCGGTCGGGTACACGGCCCAGCACCCTTCTTCTACGCCGATTGTCTCGGTGGAGGAGGCGGGCTATGTGCGCGATCTGCGGCTGGCGCGACTGACTTTTGCACCTGTTCAGTATCTGGCTGCCTCTCAAGAGCTGCGCGTGGTGCGACAGGCGCAAGTGGTGATCCGCTTCAGCAGCCAGATGCCGCCCGTGGCAGCGGCGGGCGCGGTCTCGGACGGTGACCCAGGGGAGTTCCGCGCGCTGGTGCGCGATGCGGTGATCAACCCCGAGGCGGTGGACCTGTGGCGGGGGGTTCCACCTCTCCCGTTTGCGGCCGGCGTTGCGGCGGCCACGACCCCGCTCGAGGGCCAGGCCCGTTACCGCGTCACCGTGCGCGAGAGTGGCGTCTATCGCCTGACGTATGACTTGTTGGCCGGCGCAGGTGTCCCCCTTGCCTCAGCCGATCCGCGTCACTTTCGTCTTTTTCGCGGCACTGAGGAGGTGGCGATCGAGGTGATCGGCGAGGGGGACGGCCGGTTCGATCCTGGGGACGAGGTCCGTTTCTACGGGGAGGCGGTGCAGAGCATCTACACCGATTTCAACACGTATTGGCTGGTGATAGATGGCGTGAGAGGCAAGCGTATGGCCGAACGGCCGGCAGCCCCCCAAGGCCTTCCGCCCGCAGCTTCCTTTCCCGCCACCCGGCTTTTCGAGGAAAATCGCACTTACCGCAGCACTCAACCGGCGCAATCGGGCGTGGATCATTGGTTCTGGCGGCAGATGTTCGTTCTGAACACCGCCGGAACGCTCACCCTGACTCTGCCGTTCACCATCGAACACGTCTTGCCTGCAGGAACAGCTACCCTGCTTCCCGAGTTGTGGGGCGGCTCGTCGGACCCCCGCGTGGCGCCGGATCATCGGGTGCGCGTCTTCGTCAACGGCACGCCGATCGGCCAGATCGAGTGGGACGGGATGACGGTGGCGCGACAGCCCCTGACGTTCGATCAGGCGCTCTTGCGGGAGGGAGGCAACACCCTTACCCTCTACACCCCCGGCGATACGGGGGCGCGTGATACCCTTAACCGGCTGTGGGAGTCCAACTGGCTCAACTGGTTCTCGGTAACCTATCAGAGAGCTTTCCGGGTGCAGGATGATCGCCTGGAGTTCACCCCGACGCCGGGGCAGCAGGAGTTCCTCCTGCAGGGCTGGTCGGAGCCCGGCAGCTTGCTATACGACGTGACCGACCCCAGGAACCCTGTGCGGTTGACCGGCGCGGTGTCGGCGGGCGACACGCTGCGTTTTGCCGTCCAGGTGCCCGAGAGAGGGCGCTATTACGCCGTCGCGCCCCGCGTGCTCCTGGAGCCATCGGGGATTGGTCCGGTTCCTCCTGTGGACCTCAGGAACCCGGCCGAGGGGGCGGACTATCTGCTGATTGCCCATCCCGACTTCCTGTCAGGCGTGGCGCCCCTGGCGGAGCTGCGCCGTGAGCAGGGGTTGCGCGTACGCGTGGTCAACGTGCAAGACATCTACGATACCTTCAGCGACGGCTTGCTGGATCCATGGGCCATCCGGGATTTCATCCAGTACGCTTACTTCAACTGGCCTGGCCCGCCGCCTGCCTACGTGCTGTTGGTGGGAGACGGCACTTATGACTTCAAGAACTACGAGGGTTACGGTGTCGGGACGTTCATCCCGCCTCTGCTGGAGTACGTGGATCCTTCACTAGGCGAGACCGCGGCCGACAACCGTTTTGTGACCGTGGTCGGCGACGACATCATGCCTGACCTGCACCTGGGCCGCCTGCCGGTGAACACCCAGGCTGAGCTGGCCGCCATGGTGGACAAGATCGTGGCGTATGAGCGGACCCCCACCCCTGGTTCCTGGCGCTCACGCGCGGTGTTCATCTCGGACAACCCCGACATTGCGGGCCCGTTCCACTACTTCTCAGATGAGGCGGTTGCGGTCCTTCCGCCCGAGCTGGAGGCCGTCAAGGTTTATCTGGGGACACCCGAATATCCCACCAACCAGGCGGTGCGCGCACAACAGGCGACGTTGGAGGCGTTCAACCAGGGTGCGTTGTTCTTTAACTATGTGGGACACAGCTCCGTGACCAGCTGGGCGGCCGAGCTGTTGTTCGGCGTCAACACCTTGCCGCAGGTCAACAACGGCAGCCGATACCCCATCATGCTGCCTATGACCTGTCTTGAAGGCACCTATCACAACCCTCGTTTCAACGGCTTGAGTGAGAGCGTCGTGCGTTTGAACGGCAAGGGCGCTGTGGCGAGCTGGGCACCCACCGGTTTGGGTATCGCCTCTGGCCACGACTTCCTCCATACCGGCTTCTATCGGGCGCTCTTCGAGCAAGGGGTCTATGAACTTGGCCCGGCCACGACTGCTGGGAAGTTGAACCTTTATCTCAATTCCCGTTCTCCCGGCGGCGTGCCGCGTTTTCATGACCTGCTCGACACCTATGTGTTATTGGGTGACCCTGCCATGCGCGTTGGCCTGCCCGCTGCAGACCTCGACCTGCAGGTGTCGGGCCCCGGCGGCACGATGTTGGGGCCGGGCGACCCCCTGGTGTTCGTCCTGCGCTATCAGAACGCAAGCGAGGCCCGGGTCAGGCAGGTGGTCATCTCTGCCGAACTGCCTGACGTTCTGATCGGCCTGTCGTGGGAGGCGGACAATCCCGGCCCACAGTTGCGCGCCGGCTCGAGCCTGATCTGGGACCTGGCCGAACTGGCCCCGGCCGCGCGGGGGACGATCACGATCACGGCCCGGCTGCCCACCACCCTGGACCCGGCCAGCCTGCCGCTCAGTGCAGCGATGCGCATCAGTAGCCCCTGGCCGGAGCGTGACCTGACCAACAACGCCAGTGGCAGGTTGAATATCCAGATTCTGCCGGCCGACTTGATTCTGGCGCAGGCGTTGGAGCCCGTTGGCGAAGTCGAACCGGGCGCCCCGATCACTTTCACGTTGGGTTATGCCAATCTGGGGCCTGCGGCTGTGTCTGGGGCAGCAGTGGCCTTGCAACTGCCGGTCGCGCTGACAGATGCGCAGTTCACTTACCTCGGTCCGGCGGCGAGTCCCGTGCCCGGCTCTCACTATGAGTGGGCGGTGGGAGCAGTGCAGCCGGGGGACAAGGGTCGCATTATCGTGCAAGGACGGGTGCCGTACACGCTGACGGTGGACCAGGTAGTATGGGAAGTGTCGAGCCGTATCGTCGGCCTGTGGCCCGACAGCAACCCCGGCAATAACGTCACGCCAGCCGCGACAATCCATATCAAGGTCGGTGATCCCCTGGAACCCGACAGCACTCGCGACACAGCCCGGAGGGTGGTCCCGCCGGCCCTTGACGGGCCGCACACGTACGATCCCATCGGCGACCAGGATTGGGTGGTCTTTCGGGGTGAGGCCGGGATGCGCTATCTGGCCCGGACGGTGATACGTGGCGGGGGCGATGCCGATACGGTGCTCTTCCTGTGGGATGAGTCCGGTCGCCTGCTGGCGAAGAACGACAATGCCGGGCCGTACACCCGCCTCTCTCAGATCAGTTGGGCGGCGGACTCCGACCAGGATTATTACCTGATGGTGACGTCCTCCAGCCCTCTGCCGGGCTTCACCTACTGGATCGAGATCCTGATGTTGCCTTATGGTCTTTACCTGCCGTCTGTTCTGCGTTGAAAGATAGAAACGCAGCGTTACTTATTGGTTCCTTTTGCGTCTTGTAATGTGAGATTGGCCGGATCAGGACAGGCATTGTTCTTGTTGGCCTGGATTTTGCCGGTCCAAAAGCCTGTTGTGATATTATTGGCTTTAGCAAATTTCCCAGGCAGGGAGGCACATCATGGCACTGTACGCGCGTCCGCTTAAATCTGACGAGATCGCCCAGCTTGAGGCGTTACAGGGCGGTCAGGACCCAGAGCTTGCCAGGAGGGCGCAGGTGGTGTTACTTTCTGCGCAACGGATCGGGGTGCATGAGATCAGCCGGCGGGTTGAGCTGCATCCCATCAATGTGCGGAAGTGGATTCATCGGTTCAACCGCTTCGGGGTTGCGGGCTTACAGCCGCGTCGGTCCCCTGGCCGGCCACGGGTTTTTACGGAGGAGCAGCGGAAGGCCATTGTCAGCCTAGCTACCACTGACCCACAGGAGCTGGGGCTTGAGTTCGAAGCGTGGTCTCTGCAGCGTCTCCGTTCCCAGTTGGTTACTCAGGGCGTCCTGCCCAACATCAGCCCTGAGACCATCAGACAAGAGCTGTTGCGCAGCGGATTGACGTTTGCGCAGCGGGCTTGGGTCAAGAGCGATTCAGTCTCTGCGGACGGTTAGCGCGGTAATCAGGGGGCTACGAGGGCCGGCATCCAGGTCCGGAAGGGCAAGGGCGATCTCCGGTGCGCAGTATAGATGCCCGTGCCATTCTGCACTGTTTCCTGTATCCAGGCTAATGTTGCTCCATTACCCTCTTTTACGAGCCATACATCTTTAACTGTACCCATCGGCGATGTGATCACTTCGGGTTTAGGCCAGGCGGTCGTCGGCCTGAGCGCGTACGTGGCGCGCACCAGGTTTTCCTCGTCCCAGGCCACGTAAAGTGCGCCATGATCCCCTGTAGCGATGCGGGGGCCGCGGGCCATCGTTGCGGCCTGGACGATCGTTACGGGCACCGGCCAGTAGAAACCCCGGCCGAAGGTCCAACGCACTGTGCGCCCGTCCTCCACCCATACCAGATGGGCCAGGCCATCAGCTCCTGCGGCCAGGCTCACTGCCTCGGCGTCCCGGTCGGTTCGATCAGAGATGTTGACCGGCAATGTCCAGCTATCCTGCGCCCGTTCACAGAGGAAGATGTTGTAGTTGCCGCTAGGATTGTCGGGTGTTGGCGTACGGTCTTGCCAGGCGATGAAGACCGTATTGTCAGGGGCGACAGCTACGGCGGGGGACTCCCCGCGCGCGTTGGGGATCGGCCCGTTGCTCCAGAAACTGTCTGCCCAATGGGCCGCGTAGATGACCCAATAGCCGGGTGTCATGTCCATCCAAACCGCCCGGAGGCCCCCGTTGTTGTCAGCCGCCAGGGCAGGATGTGCCGAATTCCCCGAAGTGCGAGAGACATTCACCGGAAAGGTCCATGTCCCGTTCACGTACCGGCTGTGGTAGATGTTCCGTGCATCGAGGAGTTGGTTCGAGAAGACCAGATGCAGTCGTCCGTCTCGGTCCACTGAGAGGGCTGGCTCCTGGCCCATCCAGGAGCGCCGGGCGGCGCCCCAGTCCTGCCCGGGTCTGCGCTCGGCATGGAATAGATAGCCGCCTGCTTCCCATACCATGTGCGCAGTACCATCCGGCGTGAATACCAGGGTCGGGTGTGACGCGTTGTTCATCCCGTTGGCGACCAGTGTGGGCGCCGTCCAGAGGGATACATCGGCCTGATTGCTGTTGGCCAGCGAGGGCCAACCCATTCTATTCAACAACGGGCCGGCCGCGGCTCCAACGCCGTTGCCCAGCCCCGAGGCAGCCGCTGAAGGCCTGATCCGCAAGAGATGGGCCACCAGGGTGCCGTCCTGCAGCACTCTGCCCTGGAGTTCGGCTTGCAGCCCCACAGCGGGTTCCCCGATGATCACCGGGTCCTCTACGAAGACAAACCGACGGCCCTCGATGATACCTCCCGTTGGCCCGTATGCCTCCAGCACGCCGGAAAATTCCACCGGCACCAGATCGGGAGAATCGGCGATCCCCTCGATCGTCAATGCGCGCAATTCCGTCAGCCTCTGCTCGGCCACCACCCATACCAGCCAGTTGAGCCCGGGCTGGCCGATGACCTGCGTGTCCGTCGTGACTTCCACCAGCATGTCTCCGACCACCCACCAGGGCTCGACCTGTTTCGTGACCAGACCGGAGAACTGCAGGATCGGCCCGGAGCGGCCGGCCGGCCGCTCCACCTGGATGACCTCGCCGTAGATCGCGCCTGCATCGTTGCGGCTGCCGAACACCACGAGCCATGCGCCCGGCTCGGCCCGGCCGCGTTTTTCGATGATAGCAGTATTTCGGTCTACCAGGACGGTGAGATCGCCGATGAACCATTTCCCGGGCCCGATCGCCTTCAGATATCCTTCGTAGCGGATGCGGACGGTATTGAACGGATCTCCCTCGTGGCCGCGCGCGGATACTTCTGTCGGGCGTTGCGTGAAGGTCACCGCCGCGATCAGAAGAACGATGCAGACCATGAAGATGGTCCCGGTACCGTGTCGGCTGCGAGAGATGTTCAACTCCCCATCTTCCTGGCGATTTCCCCTTGACGGTGAATACATACAGTTGCTTCCATCACCCTTGCTCAGCAGAGGGCGGGGTCGGCGTCCTTTCGTCCTCACCGGCCGGAGTGACGGTAGGTGTCGCGATCGGACTCGAGTCAGCAGTTGCAGTCGTTGTGCCGGTGGGCGTCAACGTCGGCGTTTCCGTCCCTTCCACCCGCGGTGTAACGGTGAACGTCGGCGTCGCAGCGGCCGCTACCGTTTCTGTGGCGGTGGGCGTCGGTGTTGGTGGCGGCGCAATGACGACGATAATCGTCGCAATCAAAGCCCCGGACGGTTCCTGTCTGGCGGCGACCTGGACGGTTGCTCCGATAGCCGGTTCGCCGATGATGGCAGTATCGGCGGTGACGAAGACCGTGTACCCGCTGATCAGCCAGGTGTCTCCGCTCATCGCCTCGATAATTCCATCAAAGTATACTATGTTTTCGCGAATGGCAATAATCCGCAAGGCGCGTATTTCGCCGTTGGCATAGCGCTCAGCCTTCACTTCCACCAGGTCGCCCACAGCGGGATCGTTCTCCAGCACGGTTTCCGGGGAGACGGTTACCCGGTAGCCTCCGATGGTCCAGATCGGGCCGTCAATGGCCTGAACGATGTCAGTGAACTCGAAGCGTTCCGGCGGCCCGCCTGGGGGCTCCAGTTCAGTAATGGAGAGGCCCACGAGCGAGCCGTTTGGCCTGATCTCGACGATCGCCTGCACTTTAGAACCGACCCGAGGATTGCCCACGAAGACCGTGAATGCGTTGGTTTCAACAGTGACGCCGTTGATGGTGTACCAACCGCCTTCGATGCGTTCGACATAACCGTAGATGAAGCCTTTGACCTGTTCCCGCGGCGGTAGGGGCGTTAAGGTGGCTGTCGCCGTGCGGGTCACGGTGGGCGTCAGTGTTCGGGTAGCCGTCGGCGTTGTTGTGGGCGTCGGTGTCAGGCTTGCGGTAGCCGTCGGCGTGGGCCTATCTGTCGCAGGCTCTTCTGTCGGGTCGTCCAGGATGGCCGACGGCGCACTGTGTGCCTGATGGGGCTGCAGGATGCGGTTGTGCGCAGCCGGTGGCTGGGGCGTGACGGTGGCGGTAGCTGTGGCCACCACCGGCGCCGGGCTGTCCGTTGGCGTCGGCGGCGCAGATCGAGGCGGTGACACAGTCTCCACCTCGGCATACAGGAGGATCAGCGTGCCGTCGCCCGGCGCGCGCGCTCGTCCCTGGACCCTGGCACCCACGGCGGGTATCCCGATCACCTGGCTGTCGGCCCGCAGTACCACCTCCAGGCCGGATACTAACCAGCGGTCGCCCCCAACCTCCTCGATGATCCCCTCCAGCGGCAGGCTGGTTACGCGGTAACCCTTTTCCACCACAGTGCGCGCTTCGGTAATACGGCGCTGTGAGAATTCGTCCAATAATCGCTCGCGGGCCGCCGGATCGAAGGTCAAGAGATACTGGGCGCGTTCGACGGATCGTTTGAGGGGATAGAGTGCGTCCCCGGGCAGGGCAGTAGCCGAGGCCGTGACGATGCCCGTCAGCAAGAGGCCGCCCAGGAGAACTATCGCCAGGAAGGCCAGGAGCCCGGCAGGCAAGGGGCGCATCGGACGGCGGCCGACCGGCGAACCGACGGCCCAGCTCACCACCGTCTGCCACCATGTGGTCAGGGTTGCCAGGAGTCCGGGCTGAGGCTGCGGCGCAGTCCGCATGGCCTGGGCAGCGGCCAGGAATTCTGCGCGACGCTGTCGCACGACGGCCGCGGGCCTTTCGGGCACGGGCTGCAGATGCCGCACCTCGACCATCGTCTCGAGCAGCGGTTGCAGCGCATCCGCATGTTCAGGATACCGGGCAAGGCAGTCCTGTATGCTGGCGCCGGCCAGAATGTGATCGGCGCATTCAGCCATGAGTGCGATGAGGGTTGCTTCTTGCGATCGGCTCACGACCTCAACACCTTTTTCAGCGCCAGCACTGCCCGATACTGCAGCGCCTTAATTGCGCCTTCGGTCTTTCCCATGATCTCCGCCGTCTCGGCGATGCTCAGCTCTTCCAGGAAACGCAAGGTGATCACCTGCGCCTGTTCTTCGGTCAAAGATGCCAATGCGTTGCGCAGACGGGCCCTGTTGATCTGCATCTCGACGGCTTGAAACGGATCGCCTTCCCTTGATGGGGTCGGCGCTGCCTCATCAATCTCTACAAAGGACGCCCGGCTGCGCCTGCGGTAATAGTCAATCACCAGGTTGTGCGCGATCCGGTACAGCCAGCCGGAAAATGAAGTCTGCCACGGGCGTCCGGCCTTGATGGCCTCCAGCATACGCGTGAACACCTGGCCTGTGATATCTTCTGCCAGTTCCGCGTTGCCGACCCGGTGGTAGACATATCGGTAAATCTTGTCTACATACCGGTCGTATAGCTGGCCCAGGGCGACCGAGTCGGCCTGTTGGGCTCGTGTCAGCAGCGCGTCCAGTTCGGACTCATCAACGTCTGTTCTTACGTCTTTCAAGACGTTGAAAGCCGCAAAAGATAACGCGTTCGCGAGCCAATTTAGCAGAACCATGCAGATTTCGGTTTCATCGGGCTCATTCGTTGCAACACGCCATGCGCCATGTCACCCAGATGCGTTGAATAGCGGTAAGACCTGCGAGGATGGTGATGAGGCCCAGCGCCCAGACCACCGGGCCCGTAAGCAGGCCGGCGATCAGGATGACCAGGCGTTCGAAGCGGGTCAGCAGGCCTTCAGAGCAGCGAACCCCGATCCCTTCAGCGCGGGCGCGGGTGTAACTGACCATCAGAGATGTGGCCATGGCGGCTGCAGCGAGCAGGACTGCCAGGTCGTCATTTGTGCGGAGAAAGCGCCAGAGCAAGGCGCCGTACAGGGCAATTTCAGCCCAGCGATCGAGTGTTGAATCCAAAAACGCGCCGAAACGGCTCACGGTGTTGGTCATGCGCGCCAGAGCGCCGTCCACGGCGTCGAAGCCCAAGGTGATGATCAGCAGGAGGCCTGCCAGCGGCAACGGCCCAACGGCAACGATGACGCTGACGGCGACCGTGGCGATGAACCCGAGCACCGTCAGCATGTTGGGGCTGAGGCCTAATGCGCCCAGCGCGCGCGCAATCGGATTCACGATGCGGGCCCCCCAGGCTCGAGCGAGGTTGGTGACCATGGTTCCTCTCGAAATGTGTTCCTCACAGCACATGATATCACCGCTGCTCGTGAGTGTCAATGACCTTGCAATGAAAAGCCAGTTGTGTTACAGTAGTGATTACATCCTGCCAGTTGACTTCTTGAGAGCAAAAGGCGCCCGGTAGTTCAAGGAGAGGAGCCGATAGATGCAGCCTTTGCGCAAAGCGGTTGAACTCCTTCGTGCTGCGCAATACTGGGTGGCGTTGACAGGGGCGGGGATCAGTACCCCCTCTGGCATTCCCGATTTTCGCAGCCCGGGCGCCGGCCTGTGGAACGCGGCTGACCCCCTTGAGGTCGCGTCGCTGTGGGGTTTTCACGATCACCCTGAACGATTCTACAATTGGGTGCGGCCCCTTGTCCATAAAACGATGAACGCCCGCCCCAACCGCGCCCATCTGGTGCTGGCCCAGATGGAGGCCCATGCCCGGTTGCGGGCCGTGATCACCCAAAACATAGATTCTCTCCATCAGCGGGCCGGCTCTCGCCGCGTGCTGGAGCTGCACGGTCACATGCGTACCGCTACCTGTCTGAGCTGTCGCTATCAGGCCGATGCCGGGCCGCTCCTGGCAGAGGTGATGAACGGCAGCTTCGCAGGCACCTGTCCGCGCTGTGGGGGCTTGATGAAGCCGGACGTGGTGCTTTTCGGCGAGCCGGTCCCCTATGAAGCGCTCAGCATGGCGCAACAGGAGGCGTTGGCGTGCGACGTGATGCTGGTGGTCGGCACGTCACTGGAGGTGATGCCGGCCGCCGACCTGCCGTTGTTGGCCAAACGCCGCGGCGCTCGCCTCATCTTGATCAACCTGGCACCTACCCTCCTCGATGATCAGATGGATGTGGTGCTCAGAGCCGACGTGGTGAAGGCGTTGCAGGCGCTGTGGCGTGAATTGCGGAAAGGAGGTGATTTCTCGGGGCAAGCGAATTCAGATTCGTAACCAAACGAGACAAGATACGATTTGACATCAACACATCCAACAAGGAGGAAAGCGACTATGGCGTCCAAATGGCTGAAGACAGTCAGTGTGCTGGTGATCCTGTCATTCCTGGTCGGGTTGGCGGCCTGCGTGCCTCCGGCCGGCACCCCGGAGACGGTGGAGAAGGTGGTGACGCAGGTGGTGGAGAGGGAAAAGGTCGTCGAGGTGCCGAGAGCGGTCAAGACGATCCTTTACAACTCGTACAACGGCGATCCTGCGCCGCGCGCCTTCGATGAGAAGATCGTGAGAATGTGGAATGAGCAGCATCCGGACATGCCGGTGGAGCATTCCATCATCGCGCACGAGGACTTCAAGCAGGCGATCCGGGCCTATCTGACGGCGTCCCCGGCGCCCGATGTCTTGACATGGTTCGCCGGCAACCGGGCGCGGTTCTTCATTGACAAGGGCCTGATCCTGGACATGACCGACGCCTGGGAGGCGAACAAACTGGGCGAGGTGTATGCCCCCGGCTTCCAGGCGCTGGCCACTTACGAGGGGAGGAAGTACTTCCTGCCCACCAGCTACTATTGGTGGGCTATCTACTACCGGCCGTCGCTGTTCGAAAAGGCCGGCGTGCAAGCGCCCATCGAGACCTTCGATCAGTTGCTGGATGCCTGCGCGAAGTTCAACGCCGTGGGCATCACCCCCATCACTATCGGCGCACGCTTCAAATGGCCGGCTGCCGCATGGTTCGATTATCTCAACATGCGCACCAACGGCCCGCAGTTCCATATTGACCTGATGGACTTGAAGGAGTCCTATACCGATCCTCGGGTCAAGAAGACCTTCGAGAACTGGCGAAAGCTTATTGATGCCCAGTGCTTCATCAAGGATCCTGCCGCGTACGACTGGCAGGAGGCGATTGACCCCATGGTGCAGGGCCAGGCCGCCATGTACCTGATGGGCGGGTTCATCACCGATTCCTATCCTGATGAGGCCGAGGCTGACCTCGACTTTTTCCGCTTCCCCATCATTGACCCTGCGATCCCCATCGGCGAGGACGCGCCCACCGACGGCTACTTTGCGGCGGCCAATGCGCGCAATCCGGAGGGTGCGGCGGCTTTCCTGGCGTTCTTGGGGTCGAAAGAGGTGCAGCAGATGGCCCTGGAGGAGCTCGGCCGCCTGCCGGTGCGCACCGACGTGGATATCTCCAAGATGGGCGCGCCGCAACAGAAGGGCATCAAGCTGATCCAGAGCGCGGACTACATCGCCCAGTTCTACGATCGCGACACCACGCCGCCCATGGCCGAGAAGGGCATGGAGGGCTTCATGCGCTTCTGGGACAACCCGGACCAGATTGACCAAATCCTGGCCGATCTGGAAGCCGAACGGTTGCGGTTGTTGGAAGAGAGCAAGTAGCAACGCGCACGTGGTAGTGACGGCTTCAGCCGTCAGCCGTCGGCACGCCCGCCGGTGGCTGAAGCCGACCGGCTCAGGAGGTGGAAGCCGGTGGCAAACCGGCTGTCAACTACGATCCCGTGTTCTAACCGGTCTCGACCGGTTTCCACCTGCTGAGCCGAGGGGTTTCAACCCTCGGTATGTTGAAGCCGTTACTACTATCGGGAGGCGGGGTTATGAGTGTGCTGGTCAGGGCTGCAAAGCCCGAGACAGAGGTGACGCGCGACTATTCGACCACCAACATGTTCGTTCTGGTGGCTTCGCTGCTCCTTCTCATCGCCTTTATCTTTTTCCCCTGGTTCGGTGACAGGCCGGTGACGAACGGCGCCCGGTTGTTTTCCGACAACCTGTACCGGGTGCCAGGGGCTATCTCGGCGCCGCTGATCTGGCTGATCCCCATCGCATCGTTGGGTGGGATCACGCTGGCGCTGTGGGGCATCCTCCAGCCCGAACATGATCGTCTGGCGGCATACCTCGGCATCGTGGTTGGGGCTATCGGGCTGATCTACTTTGCATTCTTCTTGTTGAGACCCGCTTTCCGACCCGCCAGCATGTTGCCCGGCAGCGGATTCTGGATCTCCCTGGCAGCGCTGGCGGCTCAGACCCTGGGGGTTCCGATCACGCGCCTGTGGTTGGCGCGAGGCGGCATCGGCGAGCGGAAGGGCATTGGGGTTCCGCCGAAAGTCATCCCCTATCTGTTTCTGGTGCCTGCGTTGTTGCTGTACGTGGTCTGGATCATCGGCCCCACGATCTATACTTTCTACTTGAGCCTCACCAACTGGGACGGCGTCTCCACGGCCAACTGGGTGGGGTTGGCCAACTTTCGACGGCTGTTCACCCGGGACGCGCTCTTTATCGAGTCGTTGCTCAACAACCTGCGCTGGTTGCTGCTGTTCATTACGGTGCCCACCACCCTGGGGCTGTTGATGGCCATGGTCTTCAACACCGAGATGTGGGGCAGTCGTTTCTACAAGGTCAGCTTCTACCTGCCGCTCATCCTTTCACTGCCCGTCATCGGCTTGATCTGGGCGTGGGTGTACAATCCCCGGCTCGGCCTGATCAATCAAGCGCTTGCGGGCCTGGGGGTGCCCCCGGCGAACCTGCCGGGCTGGTTGGGGGATCGCCGGCTGGCTATCTGGTGCGTTATCGCGGCCGCGATCTGGCGCCAGGTGGGCTACGTGATGGTCCTCTATCTGGCCGGTTTGAAGAACGTGGACCCCACCTATCTGGACGCCGCGCGCGTGGACGGCTGCAACCGGTGGAATCTGTTCCGACACGTAATCTTCCCGCTCCTGGCCCCGGTCACCACCATCGTGGTGGTGATCTCCATCATTGATTCGCTGCGGGCGTTCGATCTGGTGGCGATCATGACGCGCGGCGGGCAGAGCACCCAGGTGCTCGCCAACTTCATGTACATCGAGGCTTTCAACAACTATCGCATGGGCTACGCAGCAGCGATTGCCGTGGTGCTGTTCGCCATCAGCATGGTCTTCATCGGCTTCTATTTGTCCAGGGTGGTTCGGGACGAGCTGGAGTATTAGGAGGAGTGCATGGCTGTTTACGCCGAATCCCGCCAGTTGCGGGGTGAAAGCCCTGTTGCGGCATTGATGAGAAGCTCGTTCAAGTATGTGTTGCTGACGGCGGTCGCGCTGCTCTGGCTGTTGCCCGTCCTCGCCGCGCTGGTTACCTCGTTCCGAACCATGGACGACATCGCGGTGCGCGGCTTTTGGACCTTACCCAGGACGGTGAACCTGAACAACTTCCAGCGGGCCTGGCTGGATGCCCGGGTGTCCAAGTACCTGCTCAACAGCTTCATCATCACCATCCCGTCCCTGTTCGGGATGCTGGTGCTCTCTTCGTTGGGCGCGTACGCGCTTGCGCGGTTCAAGTTCCGCGGGAATCTGCTCCTGTACTTCACCTTTGTGGCCGGCACGATGTTGCCGTTCCAGATCTTGATGCTGCCGGTGTTTCGCCTGACCAACCGCCTGGGCCTGTACGATTCCTACGGCGCCTTGATCCTGATCCACACGGCGTTTCAGTTGGGTTTCTGCACCTTTGTATTGCGCAACTTCATGCGCACCATCCCCGGCGACATCCTGGATGCCGCGCGGGTAGACGGCTGCAGCGAGTTTCGCATTTACTGGCAGGTGGTACTGCCGCTGACGTTGCCGTCCCTGGCCGCGCTGGCGACCCTGGAGTTCACCTGGGTTTTCAACGACTACCTCTGGGCCATCATCTTACTGCGGTCCGATACGTTGCGGCCGGTGACGGCGGGCCTGGCCACCCTGCGCGGCCAGTACAACACCGACTGGCCGGTGATCACGGCCGGCGCCTTGCTGGCGACGATCCCTACCTTGATCGTCTTCGTGTTCCTGCAGCGCTATTTCATCCAGGGATTGACGCTGGGCTCGGGCAAGTGATCCATTTGGTCCAGCCTTCCGCGCGTGCTATAATCTTTTTTGCTCCGCCGATACGCGGAGAACCTTTTGTTGAAGGAGGCTCTTGGACATGCACCGCTCATCCTGGTTGAGCATGCTGCTGGCGCTGGTGGTAGTGATCGCACCCCTGGTCACTGCGCTGGCTTTCTGGCCCACTGCGGCAGCTGCAGAAGCAGCTGCGCCCAACGCAAACCCCGATGACGAGATCATCTTGTTGGAATCCAACGGCCGCATCCGGATAGATGACCCATACGTACCTGCAGGTGTGCAGCAGGTTGTATGGAATTCCGGTGCCGACGTCGGCTGGTCCCTCATCGCGGCCGGCGATTTCAACGGAGACGGCACTGCGGAGATCGTAGCTGTTCGCAGTGGTACTTTGAAAGTGTTCGATCCGGTTACCCCGGCCGGACGAACGCCTGTCTCTTTCGAGTATAACTTGCCCGCCGGTCGTACCTTCCGGCTCCTGGTGACCGGTGACTTCGACGGCGACGGCCGTGCGGAGATCGCCGCTGCGCATACCGATTCTCAGGCCGGCACGGGGATCGTGGAAAGGATCAAGGTCTTCGACGGTGGGGCTACGGGCACGACCTGGAACGTCGTCTTCGACGAGCCGTTCGGCGCGCCCTGGACCGACATGGCAACCGGAGATGTGAACAACGACGGCCGTGATGATCTGCTCTTGATCCGCCAGGCTTCGAACCTGCTGAAGATCTACAGTGGTTCGACCTGGGCAACGCTGGCAGAGGGAACTTACAACTTCCCCTGGTTGGCAATCGCTGCCGGTAACATCTCATCCACCTATCCCGGCGCAGAGATTGCACTCTCCCGGAGTGATGTGTTGGGCGTGCTCGACTCGGTGATCCTCTTTCGGCTGGTGGGAAATAGTCTCCAGGACTTGCCGCCCGATTTGACCGTCAACCGTAAGTTTTACCCCTATTTCACCTCGATAGCCACTGGCGATCTCAACGGCGACGGCGATGACGAAGTCATCCTCTTGCGCGATCCCATTGATGTCAGGGTATCGCTGCTGGCCCTCAACCCCAACGGCGCGCCCATGCGGGCCTTCGAGCAGGTTATCGGGCAGGGAGCAACGGCCTGGAAGCTCGTCCGGGCGGGCGACCTTGACGCTGATGGCCGGGATGAGATTGTGGTGCTGCGAGGTGACCGGTACCGCATCTACACTGAACCGGAGCTCAGCGATAGTTTCACCGACATAGCGGGCAGCTTCCTGGTCAGCGCGACACCTTCCAACCGGCCGACCATGGTGTTGGCTGATGTGGATGGCGCCGGCCAGTATCTGGGACCCACCCTGGGTGTCTCACCGTCCACGCTGGCCTTCAGCCTGGAGTACGGCCAGCCTTCCCCCACGGAGAGCGTGAGGATCTCCAACCTTGGCACGGCCGATTCCTTCGGCTGGCAGGCCCAGGTAGTGGAGGGCAGCGCGTGGCTGAAGATCAGCCCCTTCACTGGCGTTACCCCTGCAGACCTGTCGGTGTCGGTGGATACCAGGGCAGTGGGACCGGGTAACTACACCGGCAAAATCCGGGTGAGTGCGACGACACCTGGGGTCTCGAATTCGCCGCTGGATATCACCGTGACTTTGGCGCTCAGCGGTGTTGCATTGCAGGTAACTCCCAAGCTGCTATCGTTTAATGTCGAATACGGCCAACCGTCGCCGCAACAGTTCGTGAGCATCCGGAGCGCAGGAGGAAGCAGCGCCATCGAATGGCGGGCCGATATCCTGGAAGGCGCAGCGTGGTTGCTCCTCAGCGCCACACAAGGCACCAGCCCCAGCACCCTCGGCGTGTCGGTCAACGCCACCGCCGCAGGGCCAGGCAGTCACCTTGGTACGATCCGCATCCGGGCGTTGGATCCGCAGATTGCCGAGTCCCCGCAGTATGTGACCGTTCAACTCACGGTGCCCGACCCTGGCTTCGTGGTCATGCCGTCGCAACTCACGATCATGCAGCAGGTTGGCAGCCCGACCGTGACCCGTAATGTCAGCATCTGGCGGCCGGGCGGTTCTGTGAACTGGCTTGCGATAGCGGTCCCGGCACAGAGCGCTGCCGCTTTGGCCGACAGGCTGGCTGCCGGTGACGATCTCCTGAGTGCAGCCGGGCAGGTCCTGGGAGAGGAAGGCATCGCCCAGACCGAATGGTTGGTCTTCGAGCCCAGCAGCGGGACGACCAATCCCAACACCCCCTCGACGATGACGGTTAGCATCAAGCCCGGGACGGCGCTGGGCACCTATCGCGCCCGCATCATCGTCAATGCGAGCGGCCCGAATGTGCCTAACCCGGTGCAGTACGTCGAGGTGACCGGTGTGGTCGTAGAGGAAATCCGCACGGTGTACCTGCCGCTTGTGATCCGGTAAGCCGCAGCGTGCTGCGTCTGGCTCCAGACAGCGCGGCCCATAGTGCTTTTGCAGGCGCTATGGGCCGCGTGCTTTTCGTGGCTGTTCGAGCACAAGTGGAGTCTGCGATACGGCGGCCTGCTGTCTCCCGTGGTAGGGTTCTAAAAACCTGTTTATCGGGCTGACACTGCAAACGAGGATCAAACGATGCAACTGCGAGAGATTTCTTCCAGGGTGAGGGTGCGGCGACGGGTGATCATCTGGTTGCTGGGTGCTTTGCTGATTGTGGCGTGCAGTACACCTGCGTCCGTCCCTGAGGATGCGCGCACCCCGGCTGTCTCACCTTCAAACAGCGCGGCCGGACTCCTACCGTCGGCGACCCCTCCTCCCCCCATCGTTGAGGAGGCAAGCCCCACTCCTGGAACGACGCCTGTAGCCGGGCCGCCGGTCGGAGGGCCAACCTCGCCGGTTCCAACGGCAACGGTTGTAGCACCCGTTGTGGTCCCGTCGCCAACGCTCACCGCCGTCCCCACACCTACCCGGCCGCCGGAACTGGACGCGCTGAAGCTGGCGCTGCAGCCGGTGGCCGAGGGGCTGCGCAGCCCCGTTTACGTGACCCACGCCGGCGACGGCAGCGGCCGGCTGTTCCTGGTGGAGAAGCCTGGCCTGATCCGCATCGTGGACGCCGGCGGATTGCGTCCGGTTCCCTTCCTGGACATCCGCGATCGCGTGGGCAGCAGCGGGACGGAACAGGGGCTGCTGGGGCTGGCCTTTGCGCCGGATTACCCCGTCAGCGGCCACTTCTTCGTCAACTACACCGATCGCCGCGGCGACACCGTCGTTTCCCGCTTCACAGTCTCCTCCGACCCTGGGGTTGCTGATCCCCGCTCTGAGTTCCCGGTGCTCAAGATTGCTCAGCCGGCTGCCAACCACAACGGCGGCATGCTCCTGTTCGGCCCCGATGGCTACCTTTGGATCGGCACAGGCGACGGCGGCGCGGCCAACGACCGTTTCAGCAACGGCCAGAACCCGGATACGCTGCTGGGCAAGATGCTGCGCCTTGATGTCACCGGCGATCGCACCGTGCCCTATTTGATCCCGCCTGACAACCCATGGGTGGGCGCCGATTGGAACGGACGGGACGTTCGGGATGAGGTATGGGCCGTGGGCCTGCGCAATCCGTGGCGCTACAGCTTCGACCGTGCGACCGGCGACTTGTGGATCGCGGACGTGGGGCAGAACCGCTATGAGGAAGTGCATTTTGTGCCGGCCGGTTCGTCGGGCGGTTTGAATTTCGGATGGCCCATCATGGAGGGCACGCACTGCTTCCCGGAGACCGCCGATTGTCAGCGTGCCGGCCTGGAGATCCCGGTCGCCGAATACGCGCATGGCGCGGGCGATTGCTCGGTGACCGGCGGCTACGTGTACCGCGGCGCGCAGTACCCGGCGCTGGCCGGCGTCTATCTTTACGGCGACTATTGCAGCGGCCGCATCTGGGGGTTGGCGCGGGTCGGCGCTGGGTGGCAGGGCGCGCTGCTGTTGGAAAGCGGCCTGAACATCAGCTCCTTCGGCGAAGACGAGATGGGCGAACTCTATGTGGTGAGTTTACGGGGCGGAATTTACCGGGTTGTGGTAGAATAGGGCCTGAATGTGGTAATGGTCTCCGGAATCGAGGCTTCAGCCGGTTTCCCATGTTGCAGCGAGTGATCGGCCGACCCTAAAGGGCGTTTGCACAGAGCCTCGACTTTGTTCACGTGATGCACGTGGACGATCTATTTGCCCGGATGGTGGAGTGAGGCCTGCGGACACATCCTTGTTTCTCCTGGAGCCCGACATCCATTTCCTGAATCACGGCTCCTTCGGCGCGTGCCCGCGGCCGGTGTTCGAGGCTTACCAGCGCTGGCAGGCCGAGCTGGAGCGGCAGCCGGTCGCGTTTTTGGGCCGCTGCGTGACCGCTTTGCTGGCTGAGAGCCGCGCTGCGCTGGCCGCCTATCTGGGCGTCCGGGCCGATGACCTGGTCTACTTCCCGAATCCGACCACTGCGCTCAACATGGTTGCCCGCAACCTGGCGCGGCCCGATTGCCCCGTCAAGTTGCGCCCAGGCGACGAGATCCTGACCACCGACCACGAGTACGGCGCGCTGGATCGCACCTGGCGCTACGTCTGTGCACAAACCGGCGCCCGCTACGTGCAGACCTCCATCCCGCTGCCGGTGACAACTCGCGTCGACTTCGTGGAGCGCTTCTGGGCCGGGGTCACCGGGCGCACGCGCGTCATCTTCCTCAGCCACATCACCAGCCCAACGGCGCTGATCTTTCCCGCTGCCGAGATCTGCCGGCGGGCGCGGGCTGCGGGCATCCTCACGGTCGTGGACGGCGCGCACGCGCCGGGCCAGATCTCCCTGAACCTGAGCCAGGTCGGCGCGGACATCTACGCGGGCGCGTGTCACAAGTGGCTCTGTGCGCCCAAGGGCGCGGCATTCCTCTACGCCCGGCCGGAGGCGCAGGCGTGGCTGGAGCCGCTGGTGATCAGTTGGGGCTGGGAGGCCGAGCGGCCGGGGCCATCGCGCTTCGTGGACTGGCATGAGTGGCAGGGTACACGCGACGTGGCCGCGTACCTGGCTGTGCCGGAAGCGATCCGCTTTCAGGCCGAGCACGATTGGGACGCAGTGCGAGCACGGTGCCACGCGTTGGCGGTCGAGACGCGGGCGCGTATCGAGGAGGTGACCGGGCTGGCGGCGATTTGCCCTGCGGATGATTCACCCACCCCCCAACCCCTTCCCTGCGAGGGCGGGGGAGCCACTCACCCCCTCGCCTCACAGGGAGGGGGCGGCAGACTCCCCCTCTCCTCGCAGGAGAGGGGGCAGGGGGGAGAGGTCTGGTTCGCGCAATTCTTCGCCGCGCGGCTGCCCGAGTGCGACCTGGACGCCCTGAAAACCCGCCTGTACGACGAATACCGGGTCGAGGTCCCCGTATTCCGCTGGCACAGCCAACCGTTGATCCGCGTCTCCTTTCAGGCGTACAATGACAGGGCCGACGCGGACGCGCTGCTGGACGGGCTGGCCCGATTGCTGCCGGAGCTGCGCCGTGAACCGTGAGGAGCTGATTGCGCGTAAAGGCGCAGTGCAGGCAGAGATCGCCCAGGTGGTGCGACGGCTGGAGCGGGCACGGGATGAGCTGGCAGCCGCGTCAGGCCTCCGACGTCGGCTCGCGGCGCGACGGGTTGCAGAGCTGGAGGCCCGTTTGGAGGCGCTTACAGCGGAGGAGAGCCGGTTACGCCAGGAGATTGACCGCAGCAGGAGGCTTGAGCACGGCGCAGCGTAGCTACGGCAACTTCTTCAGCAGTGCCTGATCTTATCCTCTCTTGTTTGTTTGAGTCATGTGCGTAATTTGTTCTATATTGATTCCTGATTTAGAATGAATTCAGGAGACGCACATGGCGGAGGCAGGCTACCTCAACTTCGATCTGGAGATCGAGCGCGCTGCCCAGGGCTATCGGGCCCAGGTGCTCAGCGCGCCGGCAGGCGAAGCGCGCGCCGACCTCCTGCCACTGGCGCGTCTCGATCCGGCCGCGGAACCGCAGGCGGTGGGCGGCCAGCTCTTCGAGGCCTTGTTCCGTGACGAGGTACTGACCTGCTGGCGGCGCAGCCTCGACCGGGCGCAGCAGCAGGGCAAAGGGCTGCGCCTGCGCCTCCGCCTGACCCAGACCCCCGAGCTGGCAAACCTCCCCTGGGAGCTGCTGTACGACCGCTCTCGCCAGCGGTTTCTCGCCCTGTCGCCCGAGACGCCGCTGGTGCGCTACATGGACCTGCCGGAGCCCCCGCCGGAGCTGGCCCCCCAGTTGCGCTTGCGCGTGCTGGTTGTAATCGCCAGCCCACGGGGCCTGCCGTCCCTGGACGTGGCGCGCGAGTGGGCCAACCTCCAAAAGGGGTTAGCGGACCTGCAGCGCCGCGGCATCGTTACCCTGGATCTGCTGGCCCCGCCCACATTAGAGGCGCTGCAAGGGCAGCTCCAACGCCACGCATACCACATCCTCCACTTCCTCGGCCACGGCGCGTTCGACCCGGCCAGCAACGACAGCGTCCTGATGGTGGAAACCGAAGATGGGTTGGCCCAGGCGGTGACGGGGGAGGCGTTCAGCACGCTGCTGCACGGGCATGATCAGTTGCGCCTGGCGCTGCTCAACGCCTGCCAGGGCGCCGAAACCTCGGAAAGCGACCCCTATTCGGGCGTGGCGCAGCGGTTGGTGCGCGGGGGCGTGCCTGCCGTCATCGCCATGCGCACCGCCATCAGCGACGAGGCCGCGATCACGCTGGCGCGCAGCTTCTACGCCGCGCTGGCTAACGGCGCCGCAGTGGACACGGCCCTGGCCGAGGCGCGCAAGACGCTGTTCACCGGCTGCTGCGCGGGCGAGTGGGCCACGCCCGTGCTCTACATGCGCGCAGCCGAAGGCCGCTTGTGGCGCCAACCGGCGGCTGAGCCTGTCCACTGGGCCCGCAAGCTGGCGCTGCCGGTCGCGCTGATCCTGGCCGTGATCCTGGCTGCAGCCGCCGTTTACAACTTCATCGGCCCCACGCGCATGGACCCGGCGAACACCCTCAACATCGCCGTGACCGAGGTCGCGACCCTGGACGCCGAGGGCCGGGCCAGCGCGACCGCATCCGGCCGGCTGATTCGCACATGGACGGTGCAGGCCTTGTCGGCCGCCAACGATGCCCTGGATACCGGCAACCGCGTCGGCATCTGGCACGATGGGCTGCCCCGGACGCGCAAGCGCCCTCGGCTCGGCAGCATCGCCGGCGCAACCGTCGAAGAACGCGCCTCGGCCGCTGAGACGTTGGCCGCCCGCATCGGCGCCGACGTGGTGATCTACAGCTATCTGGCCCCGGATGGCGACGCCGTGCGGCTGACGCAGGAGTTCTACGTGCTCCCGCGGCTGCGGCCGGAGGCCAACGAGACCATCGGCCGCTACCAGTTGGGCGCGGCCATCCCGTTACCGCGCGACCTGGCCGCGGCCGATAGCCTGGCGCGTGAGGCCGCGGCCGGACAGGTGGCTGAACGCATCACGCTGCTGTTCGGCGCGCTGCTGGGGCTGCGCGAGGATGTGTTGGGCCGCCACGAGGCCGCATTGGCGCTGTTGCGGACGGTCGAGGCGAACGCGCCGTCTGTGCGCCAGGCCGGGAGCGGCGGCGACGTGCTCTACTATTTCATTGCTCGAGAGGCCCTTTTTCTGGGGCGCAACGCAGAAGCTGAGGCGGCCGCCCAAGAGGCGCTGGCGCTGAACCCGCAGCACGCGCGCGCGGCCATCGTCCTGGGCGGGGCCTACCTGCGCGCCGCGGCCGATCTGGCGCCGCAGGACGCGTTGGCCGATGGCGGCCCCTTGCAGCAGGCGGAGGCGGCCTACCAGGGCGCTGTCGCGCTGGCGATGGCATCCGGCGATACGCGCATGGAGCTGATCGCCCGGCTGGCCGTCGCCAACGCTTACCTGGCGCAGGGCGCAGCTTACTATCAGTTGGATGACGTCGAGGCCGGCGATCCGGCCGCCGGGCTGCTTTTTGAGCGGGCGGCGCTCAACCTGCGGCCGCTCCTGGCCTCGCTGGCCGAGCTGAAGCAATACCGGCTGTTGGGCCAGGCCTATGCCTATCTGGGGGTCACCCGGCAGTTGCAGGGCAACCTGGCGCTGCGCAGAGGCGATGTGGCCGGGGCCCAGGCGTTGTTGACCGAGGCGCGGGATGCCTTCGCCGGCTGCCAGGTCCAGGCGCAGGCGTTGCCGGAAGACCGAACGCTGGCCGAGAAGATCGTCGGCGCCGTCTGCGCGCCCGGCCATGGACAGGTCCAGCAGGCATTAGCGGGGTTGAATTGAGGGGAGTGACAGAATGACAAAGGATTTCGTTTTCCGTGGCGCAATGCTGCTGCTGGGCCTGGGGCTGCTGGCCGGTTGCAGCGGCGGTGGCGGGGTGGACGTTCAGGGGACGGTGGATGCGGCCGTGGCTGCCACGGCATCTGCGCAGAGCCGGCTGCAAGCCACCGTTGATGCGGCCGTGGCCGCGACGGAGGTCGCCCGCAGCAACGCGCAGGCCGCGACCGCAGAGGCGCCAGCGCCTGCGCCCACCCCCGTTCCGGCCGTGACTGAGCCGCCTTTGCCCGCGGCAACTGCGGCGCTCGCGGGCCCGAGGTGCGAGGTGGCCTCGGCGGGGCTGAACCTGCGCGGCGGGCCGGGCCTGGTCTTCGATCCGCCGCTGCGCGCCCTGCCGCGGGGCACGGCTCTGACGCCGTTGGCGTTCGTGGGCAGCGGGTTCCCCTCCGGCCAGTGGGTGGAGGTGCAGGTGGATGCCACGGGCCAGCGCGGCTGGGTAAGCGCCGGCGCGCAGTTTGTGACCTGTAATGTTGACGTGGCAACGCTGCCGCCGGGCGTAGCTCCACCCACGCCGACGCTGCGGCCGCCTACAGCCACGCCGACGCAAGTTGCCGCGACGGTGCCACCGCCGTCTGCGACCCCAATAGCCCCGACCGCGACGCCGACGCGGGTCCCATTTGTTGCGGTGCTGCCGGTAGATGGCGGCGGGGGAGATGTCCCCCACATCCGCAACAGCCGGGATGTGAAGGGCGGGCGCAACATCCTGCTGCCCGGCTTCGAACCAGATGAGGTGAGCGAGCCGATGGTGTTCCGAGATCGCATCGTGTTTCAGGCGGAGGTGTTCGACAGCAATGTCGGCACGACCGACGGCGCGGGCATTGACTGGGTGCGTTTCACGATCAGCGATGAGTCCGGCGTGACGGTGCATCAGCGCACCGAGTACAACGCGGCGTACTGCGTCTTCGGTGGCGGCGAGCCGGATTGCGTCGTGTGGCGCTTCTCTGAGAATTATAACCGCTGGCCCGGCGGCGCGACTGTGCGAGATGGCTTACATAACGTGGAAATCGTCATCCAACCGAAGCTGGGCGAGCCCGTAAGCTGGTTCTGGAGTTTCCGTATCGAAAGGCCATGAGGGGTCCATGGCAGAGCTGCGCGCGGCCGAGGGCCGGTTGTGGCGCTTAAGGGCGGCTACTCCGATCACATTTAAATTGGAAGGAAAATTACATCTCTTGTTACCGGCTAGCGCGAGATTTGTATAAAGAAAAGATCTTTGCTCCTTATCTGTTTGAATATACCTCCGTTTTGTCCAGTGCCTGACACAGGCCGTCCGATTCGAATGGTTCTCTGCCATCTCTCGACCGCTCAACCTGCACAGGAGGGTTCCCCATGCCAAGTACTTTGACTTATCCGGGTGTGTACATCGAGGAGATTCCCAGCGGGGTGCGCACCATCACCGGCGTGGCGACTTCGATCACCGCGTTCATCGGCAAGGCCCTGCGCGGCCCCACCGACCAGCCGGTCACCATCACCAGCTTCGCCGACTTCGAGCGCGTCTTCGGCGGGCTCCATCGCGACTTCACGCTCGGCTATGCCGTGCGCGATTTCTTCCTCAACGGCGGCAGCCAGGCCATCATCGTGCGCCTTTATAAGCCGGTGGCGGGCAAGGCTGCCAGGGCGACCTATGAGGTGTCCAACCTGACCCTGGAGGCGGCCTCAGAGGGCGCCTGGGGCATGCAGGTGCGCGTGCGGGTGGACAAGAAATCCCCCACGGACCCGAACCTCCAGGCCGTGGCGCAGCGCCTCGGCGTGCAGCCCGCTGACCTCTTCGACCTGACCGTGCGTGACGGCGGCACCGGCGCCATCGAGACCTTCCTCAACCTGACCACCAAAGAGAGCGCCCGCCGCGCCGACCGCGTGCTCAAGGCCGAGTCGAGCCTGGTGCGCGTGGCCTCCGGCGTGATTCTGCCTTCTGACACCGGACCATCGGCCCATGCCGGCGCGCTCACCGACGCCGACGTCTGGACCGCCAACACCAAGTCCACGCCCGCCAAGACCACGAATCCTTCGGATGAGGCCGTGGACAGCGCCTCGTTGGACGGGGCCACCTACAAGGGCAGCGCATCCGCCAAGACGGGCTTGTACCAGCTCGAAAAGGCCGACCTGTTCAACCTGCTCTGCATCCTCCCCGATGCACGCGGGGGCGATGTGCCCGACGATGTGTATCAGGAAGCGCTGAGTTATTGCGTCAGGCGCCGGGCCATGCTCATCGTGGACCCCAAGGCCGGCTGGAATTCGGTGAGCGCGGCGCAATCGGGCTTGAGCGGGATGAACCTCACCGGCGACGCCGCGCGCAACGCAGCCATTTACTTCCCGCGCATCAAACAGGCCGACCCCAAACTCGACGGCCAGATTGACACCTTCGTGCCGTGCGGGGCCATTGCCGGGGTCATGGCGCGCACCGATGCGCAGCGCGGGGTGTGGAAGGCGCCCGCGGGCATTGACGCGGCGCTCAACGGCGTGGCCGGCCTGCAGGTGGAGATGACCGACGCCGAGAACGGCCTGCTCAACCCGCTGGGCATCAACTGTCTGCGCACCTTCCCCGTCTTCGGCCGCGTGGTGTGGGGCGCGCGCACCATGCGCGGGGCCGATGCGGCTGCCGATGAGTACAAATACATCCCCGTGCGCCGGCTGGCGCTGTTCATCGAAGAGAGCCTCTACCGCGGCACCCAGTGGGCCGTGTTCGAGCCCAACGACGAGCCGCTGTGGGCGCAGATCCGCCTCAACGTGGGGGCTTTCATGCACAACCTGTTTCGCCAGGGCGCGTTCCAGGGCCGCACCCCGCGCGAGGCGTACTTCGTCAAGTGCGACCGGGAGACGACGACCCAGAACGACATCAACCTGGGCATCGTGAACATCCTCGTCGGCTTCGCGCCGCTCAAGCCGGCCGAGTTCGTGGTGATCAAGATCCAGCAGATGGCCGGCCAGATCCAGGCCTGAGGAGGAAGAGATGGCTCAGTTCAGCGTCAACACACAGCGCTTCGACCCGTACAAGAACTTCAAGTTTCGCGTCAAGTGGGATGGCCGCTACGTGGCCGGGGTGAGCAAGGTGAGCGCGCTGAAGCGCTCTACCGAGGTGGTGGAGCACCGCGAGGGCGGCGACCCCAGCACCAGCCGCAAATCGCCGGGCCGCACCAAATACGAAGCCATCACCCTGGAGCGCGGGGTGACCCACGACAAAGAATTCGAGCAGTGGGCCAACAAGGTCTGGAACTTCGGCTCCGGCCTGGGCGCCGAGGTCTCGCTCAAGGATTTCCGCAAGGACATCATCATCGAGGTCTATAACGAGGCCGGCCAACTCGTCATCGCCTACAAGGTCTATCGCTGCTGGGTCTCGGAGTACCAGGCCCTGCCCGACCTGGACGCCAACGCCAACGCGGTCGCGATCCAGACCATCAAGCTGGAGAACGAGGGCTGGGAGCGCGATTACGAGGTGGCGGAACCGAGCGAGCCCAGCTTCACCGTGCCCGGATGAACCCATGCGCGGGCTATCTGCCGATGACCTCTTACGCCTGTGGGAGGTCGGCGCGGCCCAACATCCGCTTGATCGGGCGCTGACCTTCCTGGCCGCCGCCCAGCCCGGCCGGACGCGCGCGGAGCTGGCCCGGCTGCCCTGCGGCCGCCGTGACGCGCGGTTGCTGGCGCTCTACGCCCGCCTCTATGGGGAGCAGGTCGCCGGCCAGGGGAGCTGTCCGGCCTGCGGCGAGAGGACGGAGTTCGCGCTGGACGCGCGGGAGCTGCTGGCCGCTGGCGGCGACGAAGCGCCCGCGGAACCGCTGACCGTGGTCGAAGGCGGTTACGCCGTCACGTTCCGCCTGCCCGACAGCACCGACCTGGCCGCCATCGCGCTGCTGGCCGACCCGGTTCAGGCCCGGCAACGCTTGCTGGAACGCTGCATCGTGCAAGCGACCTGCGACGGCGCGGAGGTCGCAGCGGAGCAGTTGCCGGAATGGATCGTCGCCCGGGTGGGCGAGCAGATGGCCGCCGCCGATCCGCTGACCCTCATCGAACTGGAATTGACCTGTCCGGCCTGCGGCCACCGCTGGACCCTCGTCCTCGACATCGTTGCTTTTTTGTGGACGCGGTTGGAGGCGCAGGCCCGGCGGCTGCTGCGGGAGGTCCACACCCTGGCGCGTGCCTACGGCTGGCGCGAGGCCGACATCCTGGCCCTCAGCCCGGCCCGCCGGCAGGCCTATCTGGAGATGGTGAGCTGATGGCCGACTTTCTGACCCGCCTGGCAAACCGCACGTTGGGATTGGCACCGCTGGCCCGGCCGCTCATCCCGCCCCTGTTCGCGGCGGAGACGTTCGCCGGGCCGGAGGCCGCGCTCGAGGAGGTTGCGACCGAGCCGTCCTCTCAGGCGGCCGCCCTGCTGCCCGCGGAGGCCGAGCCGGAGAGCCCCGCCGATCTCTCGCTCCCGCCCGGCGCAACAGCTTCCCCAACGGCAAGATCAGTGCAGTGGCGCCAGCCGCGCGTCCGGCGCGAGGAAACCCGTCCCCCGGCGCGGGCCGAGGGGCCGGAAGTCGCTCCGAGCACGGCTGCCGGGGATGCGACGCCGCGCGTCGCGGCGCCAACGTCGCCTCCGCTGGCCGCCAGGTCGGGCACAGCGGGCGGCGAAAGCGGTGACGCAGGGCTGTTGCTGCCGCGCAACAAAGGGCTGCATGTCACAGCCGGCAGAGCGCTGCAACCGATTGCGTATCTGTCTGGCGCTCGGCTGGAACAGCCGGGGGCAGCTTCGCCGCAGCGGACGCCCGAGGTCGCACTATCCACCGAGGCCGGCGACGAAGCGCTGCTGATGCCGCCGGTGCCGCCGCAGCCCGCCGCGGTCGCAACCGTTGAAGGGAGCATTGCCCCGCCTCCGGCAGCCGCGAGCGACGTGCCGCGTCGTGCCGAACCACCGCCCGCCTCCGGGCCGCCCACCATCGCCATCACCATCGGCCGGGTGGAGGTGCGTGCAGTGCAGGCGCCGGCGCAACCCCGGCCCAGGCCGGCCGCGCCGCCCGCGCCGGCCATTTCGCTGGAGGAGTATCTGCGCCGGCAGTACGGGGGGAAGCCATGAGCAACTTCCTGGCCGTGGCCACCGTGACGGCCACACTGCGCCAGATCCTGGAGGAGACCGTTAGTCAGGAGGTGCCCGGCGCGACGGCGACCGCGGTGCGGCCCAACGCGCCGGCCAACCAGTTGCCGAACCCCGGCGTCAACCTGTATCTCTACCAGGTCACGCCCAATGCGGCCTGGCGCAACGCCGATGTGCTCACCCGCAGCGCCGACGGCGGGCTGATGCAACGGCCCCGCGCGGCCCTGGACCTCCACTATCTCTTGTCGTTCTACGGCAACGAGGCCGAACTGGAGCCACAGCGGGCCCTGGGGAGCGCCATCCGCGTCCTGCACGAGCAGCCGATCCTGCCGCGCGGGAAGATTCGCGAGGTGATCAACGCCACTCCGTTCCTGGCCGGCTCCAACCTGGACGAGGAGATCGAGCTGGTCAAGTTGACGCAACTGCCCCTCTCGCTGGAAGAGCTGAGCAAGCTGTGGTCGGTCTTCTTCCAGACGGCCTACGTGCTCTCGGTGGCGTTCCAGGCCGGGGTGGTGCTCATCGAGGGCAAGGGCACCCCGCGCGCAACCCTGCCCGTGCGCGAGCGCAACGTGTACGTGGTCCCGTTCCGCCAGCCGGTCATCGCGCGCGTCGAGGCCGCGGCCGGCAGCGGGCAACCTATCCTGGCCGAATCGCCGATCCGCATCGTCGGCAGCAACCTGCGCGGGGACACCACCCGTGTGCGCTTCGGCGAAACGCTGGTTACGCCATTGGCCGACCAGATCAGCGACACCCAGATTCAGGTGACGTTGCCGGCCGGGTTGCGTGTCGGCGTGCAGAGCGTACAGGTGGTGCATCTGCGGCTGATGGGCACGCCGCCGACCCCGCACAGCGGCGTCGAGTCGAACGCCGCAGCGTTCGTGCTGCAGCCTGCGGCCACCTTCGCCGTGGCGAACGTCCAGGACGCGACGCTCAACGGCTCGCCGGTCGTGGTGGACGGAGTGACGCTGCGCTCGGCGACCGTCACGGTCACCTTCAACCCGGCCGTGGGGCGGACGCAGCGGGTCCGGTTGCTGCTCTACGAGTTCAACGCGCCGGACGGCCGTCCTCCCCGGGCCTACATTTTCGATGCACCGCCGGCCAACGGCATCGCCAACCCGGCTCAGTCCGAGACGACGGCCATCGCGTTCGCCGTGGAGCGCGTCTTTCCCGGCGCCTACCTGGCGCGCGTGCAGGTGGACGGCGCCGAAAGCCCGCTGGCCGTGGATGCCAACGGCCGGTACAACGCGCCGCAGGTGACGATCTCATGACAACGTCAGCCGTCGCAGCGAACGCAAAGACAGTGCCGCAGGCTATCGTCGGGGCGACCGACTGGCACGCGGCCAACCAGCGTTATCTGCGGGCTGCGCTCGACCTGGTGCGCAGCTATCTGGTTACGCCGGAGTCCTCCGCCGGGCGCAGGCAGGCCATCGCCCAGGCGCAGCGCGAACTGCAGTTGGCTGCCGCCGCGCTCCCCGAGCCGGCCGCGCTGGACGTGTTGTGCGCCGGCTTCGGGCTGTCCCCCTTCGAGCGCGACCTGTTGCTCCTGTGCGCCGGGCCGGAGCTGGATGCGAGCTTTGGCCCGTTGCTGGCTCAGTCACAAGGCGACCCGGCGCGGCCCTATGCCACCTTCAGCCTGGCCCTGGCCGCGCTGCCCGACGCGCACTGGAGCGCGCTGGCGCCTGAGGCGCCCCTGCGCCGCTGGCGGCTGATCGAGGTCGGCGCCGGCCCGGCGTTGGTCACCAGCCCGCTGCGGATAGACGAGCGCGTGCTGCACTATCTGTTGGGCGTGAACTACTGCGATGACCGGCTGGCCGGGGTGGTCGAACCGGTGCATTTCGCCGGGCCGCTGGCGCCATCGCACGAGGCCCTGGCCGAGCGCATCGCCGGGCTGTGGACGCGGCCGCCTGCCGCCGGCCCTTTGCCCGCAGTGCAGTTGGTCGGCCCGGAGGGCGCCGATAAGCGCGCCATCGCCGCCGCAGCCTGCCGCCGCCTCGGCTGGGAGCTGTTCGCCCTGGCGGCAAACAACCTGCCGACCGACCTGCGCGAACTGGCGGCGCTGATGCGCCTGTGGGAGCGCGAGGCGATGTTGACCCCTGCGGCGCTGGTGCTCGAGGCCGACGAACTGGACCAGGCCGACGCCGCCCGCAGCGGCGCCGTGGCCCGCCTGGCCCAGGAGCTGGGCAGCCCGCTCCTCGTCAGCCTGCGCGAGCCGCGCCCTCTGGCCGGGCGGCCGGTCGTCCACCTGGAAGTCGGTCGGCCGGCCTTCGCCGAGCGCAAACAGCTCTGGGAGCAAGCCTTTGGCGGCCGTGGCGCCGGCATGGACGGCCGGGTCGAGGCGCTGGCGGGGCAGTTCAGTCTGAGCGCTGCGGCGATTCGCGCGGCCGCGCTCGAGGTTGTCGGTGTCCGGCCCGACAGCAGCCCTGCCGTGCTGGGCGAGCGGCTGTGGCAGGCCTGCCGGGCCCGCGCACGACCGCGGCTGGATGAGCTGGCTCGGCGGATCGAGTCCCCTGCCACCTGGGACGACCTGGTACTGCCCGCCGCCCAGCTTCAGACCTTGCGGGATCTGGCCGGGCAGGTGCGGCAGCGGGTGAAGGTCTACGAAGAATGGGGCTTTGCCGCCCGGAGCAGCCGCGGGCTGGGCATCAGCGCGCTGTTCGTGGGCGCCAGCGGCACCGGCAAGACCCTGGCCGCGGAGGTGATCGCCAACGCTCTGGGGCTGGACCTGTACCTCATTGACCTCAGCCAGGTGGTGAGCAAGTACATCGGCGAGACCGAGAAGAACCTGCGTCGGGTGTTCGATGCCGCCGAGGACGGCGCCGCCGTGCTCCTGTTCGACGAGGCCGACGCGCTCTTCGGCAAGCGCAGCGAGGTGAAAGACAGCCACGACCGCTACGCCAACATCGAGATCGGCTATCTGCTGCAGCGCATGGAGGCCTATCGCGGGCTGGCCATCCTGACCACCAACATGAAGGACGCGCTGGACACGGCCTTCCTGCGCCGCATCCGTTTCATCGTCCATTTCCCGTTCCCCGACGCGGCGCAGCGGGCCGAGATCTGGCGGCGCATGTTCCCGCCGGCTACGCCCACCGAGGGGCTGGACATCGGCAAGCTGGCGCGGCTCAACCTGGCGGGCGGCAACATCCGCAACATCGCGCTCAATGCCGCCTTCCTGGCCGCCGACGCGGGCGAGCCGGTGCGCATGAGCCACCTGTTGCGCGCGGCCCAGCTCGAGTACGCCAAGCTGGAGCGGACCCTGATCGCGGCCGAGGTGGGCGATTGGGTGTGAGGAGGATGACGATGACGAACGTGCGGCTGCGGATTGACGAGCTCGTGTTGGAGGGCTTCCCGGCGGGCGACCGGTATCGCATCGCCGCGGCAGTGGAAACAGAGCTGGCGCGGCTGTTCGCCGAGCGGGGCGTGCCGGCCGGCCTGGGCGAATCCATGGCGCTGCCGCGGCTGGACGCCGGCGCGTTCGAGGTTGCCCCCGGGGCGCGGCCAGAACAGATCGGCGCGCAGATCGCCGTGGCCCTCTACGGAGGATTGACGCGATGAAAGCTTCCCTGCAAACCCAACCGGCCAAATCGTCCACCGTCACCCTGACGCCTGCGGCCACCGGCCTTCTGCAGCGCAAGTGCGCCTGCGGTGGGTCGCCCGGCTTCGATGGCGAGTGCGAGGCGTGCCGGCGGAAGCGCCTGACGCTGCAGCGCTCCCCCCTCTCCTCGCAGGAGAGGGGGCCAGGGGGTGAGGTGCCGCCCATCGTCTACGACGTGCTGCGCTCCCCGGGCCAGCCCCTCGATCCGGCCACGCGGGCGTTCTTCGAGCCGCGCTTTGGGCACGATTTCAGCCAGGTGCGTATCCACACCGATGCCAGGGCGGCGGAGTCGGCACGGGCGGTGAATGCGGTGGCGTATACGGTTGGGCACAATGTGGTGTTCGGGGCAGGGCAGTATGCGCCGGGGACGACGACAGGGAAACAGGTACTGGCACATGAATTGGTGCACGTTGTACAACAACGCAACTTGGGGACAAATCTCCAGAATCTGTCCCTTGATTCGATATCAACCGGTATCCTTGAACAAGAAGCGCATACTCTGTCCCAAAGGGTTTCCTCTGGGTCATCTCTTTCGGTACAGGGACAGGCGACTATAAGTCTGGTACAACGACAGAGGCTTGTGGAAGAGCCAGCCGGAGGCTGCGGCCTGTGTCATGGCCCGCGAGAGGCAGGGAACATTGCGCATCGGCTAATTCAAGAAGAGTTCGAGATACTCTTCCCCTTAGGTTTGGTGGAATTCCCGATTTCCAGTCCCACCGATGAGAACGGCCGGTTGGACCTTGCCGTCGCGACGCCTGCCGGTCTTCAAATCGGTGAGATTAAGCCAGCGAATGCGGCAGGTTATGCTCAGGGTAGCGGCGACCTGGCTTTCTATTTCACCGCTCTCCAGGGAATGTTCCCAGGGCGGAGGATCCAACCGCTGACGCGCATCTTGCCATCACCGGTCACGATCTTCCCTAACCCTCAGGTGCCATCTTGCCCACTGCAAACGCTTTACGTTAATCCGCCCGTTTCCGGCGTATATGGCTATTTTTGCAGCCCCAGTTACAGCCAGCTTGTAAGGAATCGAAATTGTCGCTGCGGTGGCAGGCGCGAACCCGTTCGTGTTCCAGCGCGGGAACGGGTACCAGTACCTGCCCCTACCGTTGATCGGCGATCAGCATTACAGGCCGTTCGCGACTTTATCAGGCAAGTAGTTGAATCCGGTGAGAATGCGGAAGAAGCAGCACGTCGGTTTCTCGCCGAACATCCTGAGGTTCGCTATCTGCTTATCGGCGCGGCTATCGCCGTCGTTGTGGCTACTCTCGCCGAAGATATCGCTACGCTTGGAGCGGGTATCCTGGACGATCCGGCTTCACTGGCCGTAGCGTATGCTCTAGTGCGGGTCGCTCAAACCGCGCGCTAGCTGTGCCTGAGGAATAACCATGACCACCTTCCCCTCCTCCCCCCGCCTGCAAAAAGGCGCGATCATCGGGCTGGATCCGTTCAACCCGCAGGCCAGCGTCATCGTGTTCCAGTACAACCCGGACACGCTGACGCGCACCCTCACCGCGCAGGCGGCGGCCGGCGAGCAGGGCGGCGACCGGAGCGAGGCGCTGCGCCTCAAGGGGCCGCCCCAGGAGCAGATCCGGCTGGAGGTGGAGGTGGATGCCGCCGACCAGTTGGAGCGGGCCGACCCCATCGCAGGCAGCATGGGGGTCTATCCCGCACTCTCGGCGCTGGAGATGCTGCTCTATCCGAAATCGGCGCCGGTGATCGCCAACGAGGTGCTGCTCAACCTCGGCGTGATCGAGGTCATCCCGCCCGAGGCGCCGCTCACCCTCTTCGTCTGGGGCGCCAAACGCATCCTGCCCGTGCGCCTGACCTCGATGACCATCACCGAGGAGGCCTTCGACCCCAACTTGAACCCCATCCGCGCCAAGGTGAGCCTGGAGCTGCGGGTGTTGAATTACCGCGACCTGGGCCTGGCGACTCCCGGAGGCACGCTGTTCATGGCCCACCAGGTGGCGAAGGAGGTCATGGCCACCATCGGCAGCGCCGGCAATGTGGCCGGCGCGCTTTCCGGCAACTTCAGCAGCGGAGGATAGCCATGTTCGAACCCACCAGCCGCTACGCCGACATCTCCAACGCCCAGCTGATCATACGGGACAGCGATGGTCGCGAGCGGGTGATCGTCTACAAGCGCCGGCGCTTCATCCCGGACGCCGAGGTCGCGACCACCCTGGTGGAGCACACGGTGGCCCAGGGCGAGCGCCTGGACCATCTCACCGCCCGCTATCTGGGCGACCCGACCCTGTTCTGGCGGGTATGCGATGCCAACGGCGTCCTGCAGCCGGCCGAGCTGGAGGAGCTGGGCCGCGTCGTGCGCATCGCGCTGCCGGGACTGTAGGAGGCCCTGATGTTCGCCGGTCAACTCGGCATCCGCCTCATCTTGTTGCTCGGCAGGACCGTGCCGCTGCCGGCGCCGGCCGGCGTCATGCAAGCGCTCAAGCAGGTCAGGGTCATCAACGACGCCGACGGCCAGGACGGTTTTCAGCTCACCTTCAGCCTGAAGAGGGACAGGCCGGGCGATTACGGCCTGCTCACCGGCGGCGCGCTGGACCCCGACCGCCGCGTGGTGATCGGCGTGCTGCTGGGCGCGAGTCTCGAGCCGCTCATTGACGGCGTGATCTACCACCACCAGATCTCGCCCAGCGACGAGCAGGGCATGTCCACCCTCACCGTCACGGGCCGCGACCTCAGCGTGCTGCTGGACCTGGAGGAACGCAACGCCGAGTACCGCAACCGGCCCGATTTCCTGATCGTGACCGAGATCCTGGCGCGCTACGCCCAGTACGGCATCGTTCCTCGCGTCACCCCCACCAGCGAGGTGCCCATCGAGCTGTATCGCGTGCCGCGGCAGCACGAGACCGACCTGCGCTTCATCCGGCGCATGGCCGAGCGCAACGGCTTCATCTTCTACCTCGAGCCGCTCACCCTGGGCACGACCACCGCCTACTTCGGCCCGGAAAACCGCCTGGGCCTGCCCCAGCCCGCGCTGTCGGTGGACCTGGGCAACGCCACCAACGTCAATTCGCTGCAGTTCACCAACGACGCGCTGGCGCCGGTGGGCACGCGGGGCAGCTTCGTCGAGCCTGTCACCAGGTCGAGCATCCCCATCCCGCCGCTGCCCTCGCTGCGCATGCCGCCGCTGGCCGCCACGCCGGCGCCGGCCCGGCGCACGACGTTGCAGCGCCAGACTGCCGGCCAGACCCCGGGCCAGGCCGCGACCACTGCCCTGGCCGCGACCACCCGCGCGCCGGAGGCGGTCAGCGCCACCGGCCAGCTCGACACGGTTCGCTACGGCCACGTCTTGCGGGCGCGGCGGCTGGTGGGGGTGCGCGGGGCGGGGTTGCAGAACGACGGCCTGTACTACGTGCGCCGGGTGACCCACGAGATCGAGGTGGGCAAGTACACGCAAGACTTCACCCTGAGCCGTGAAGGCACGGGGACACTGTTGCCGGTGGTGAGACCATGAACGGCGAGACGACATCCGGGGGCGGCCCCTTTTACGGCAAGTACCGCGGCGTCGTGACCGACATCCAGGACCCCCTGATGATGGGGCGGATCAAGGCCAGGGTGCCCGACGTGTTCGGCGACGAGGAGAGCGGCTGGGCCATGCCCTGCGCGCCCTTCGGCGGCAACGGCATGGGCTTCTTCGCCCTGCCCTCGGTGGGCGCCGGGGTGTGGATCGAGTTCGAGTACGGCGACCCGGACTATCCCATCTGGTCGGGCTGCTGGTGGGGCTCGGCGGCCGAGATGCCGCCGGTGATCCTGGCGCCCCCGTACAAGAAGCTGCTGATCAAGACCGAAGGTGGCAACAGCGTCCTGCTCGACGATACCCCCGGCATCGGCGGCATCACCCTGGAGACGGCCGGCGGCCAGAAGATCAAGCTGAGCGCCACCGGCATCGAGATAGACAACGGCATGGGCGGCAAGATCACCCTGACCGGCCCGCAGGTCTCGATCAACAACGGCGCATTGGAGGTGACCTGATGCCCGGTTTTCTGCTGCACGTCGGCGCCGCCGTGCTCTGCGCCCACGGCGGGCAGGCCCTGCCTACCGCGCCCGATCCGCGCGTGCGGGTGAGCGGCCGGCCGGTGGTGACCCAGGCCGCGCCGCACACGGTGGCCGGCTGCCCGTTCAACGTCTCCGGCGCGCCCAGCCCCTGCGTGACCGCGCAGTGGATCACCGCTGCGCTGCGGGTGCGCGCCGGCGGCCAGCCGGTGCTGCTGCAGGACAGCCAGGCCCTCTGCGCGCCCAACGGCACGCCGGTGAACATCGTCATGACCCAGACTCGGGTCAGGGGGCAATGAGCGAATGGGCGGATCAGCGAATGAGCGAATCGGCGATGCCGTGATGCTGGAGGCAAACCCATGATGCAGGTGGACTATCCTTTCCGCTTCGACGGCCGGGGGCGCACGGCGCTCACGTCGCAGGATGACCATATCCGCGACCTGATCGAGCAGGTGCTGTTCACCACGCCCGGCGAGCGGGTCAACCGCCCCACCTTCGGCAGCGGCCTGCTGCAACTGCTGTTCGAGCCCAACAGCGAGGCGCTGGCAGCAACGGTGCAGATGGCCGTGCAAGGCGCGCTCCAGCAATGGCTGGGGGAGTTGATCCTGGTGGAGGCGGTGCAGGTGGAGAGCCAGGACGCCACCGTGCAGGTGACGATCCGCTACGTGGTGCGCCGCACGCAACAGCGCCAGGTCGCCCAGTTCCGCAAGGCCGTGTAGGATCAGCGAATGGCGAATGGGCGAATCAGCGAATGGCGAATCAGCGAATCAGCGAATCAGCGAATGGCGAATCGGCGAATCAGCGAATCGGCGAATGACGCAATACGCAATACGCAATACACAATACGCAATACGCAATACGCAATACGCAATACGCAGTACGGATCACGCATCACGCAAAAGGCTTTGAGATGGCAACCCAATACCGCTGCAAGAACCGACGACGGATCCAGGAGATCATCGGCAAGCCCGGTTTCAACGGCATTGACTACCTGGAGGTGTCGGCCGATCAGAAGACGCTGCGGGTCTATTGCGTCAACCCGATCGCCCTGCCCTTCACCGGCACGGCCGTCATCACCGGCGGCGCACGGGTGCGCGGCGCGACCCTGGTCGAGGGCGGCGCCGATGGGCCGCAGGTGGTCATCGAAGGCGATTTGCGCGTGACCGGGGTAACGGCTGGCGGCCGGGTCATCACCGCGACCGTCAACCAGCCCGGCGATTTCTCGTCCTACACCCTGCGCCTCATCGCCTCCCCGGCCGACCTGCGGCCGCCGGCCGGCTTCGATCGGCAACTTTCGGAGGTGGTCTTTTCCTTCAAGGTAGACTGCCCCAGCGACTTCGATTGCCGAACGGTCGCCGACTGTCCGCCCCAGACGACGCCCGAGCCGGAGATCAACTATCTGGCCAGGGACTACGCCAGCTTTCGCCGGCTTCTGCTCGATCGCCTCAGCGTGATCATGCCCGACTGGCAGGAGCGCAACCCTGCCGATGTCGAGGTGATGCTCGTCGAGCTGCTGGCCTACGTGGGCGATCACCTGAGCTACTACCAGGATGCGGTGGCCACCGAGGCCTACCTGGGCACGGCGCGGCAGCGCATCTCGCTGCGCCGCCATGCCCGCCTGCTGGACTATTTCATGCACGACGGCTGCAACGCCCGCGCCTGGGTGTGCTTCGACTACGACGCTGCCGCCGACCTGCTGTTGCCCGCGGGCACGCAACTGCTCACCCGCGGGGCCGGGGACTCCCCGCGCGTGGCGCCGGCCGACCTGGCGCGCGTGCTGGCCGAAGAGCGGCCGGAGGCCTTCGAGACGCTGCACCCTGTCACCCTCCAGGCCGCCCGCAGCGAGATCCGCTTCCACACCTGGGGCGATACCGAATGCTGCCTGCCGGCCGGCGCGACACGGGCGACCCTGGTCAGCAAGCCAGGACTTTCTCTCGCCGTCGGCGACGTGCTGGTCTTCGAAGAGGTGAAAAGCCCGACCACCGGCCTGGCCGCGGACGCCGATCCGGCCCATCGCCACGCAGTGCGGCTGACCGCCGTCAGCGTGAGCCAGGACGAGCTGTTCACACCCGACCCGGCGAACCCGGCTGGCCCGCCGATCCTCCGCAATCCCGGCGACCCGCCGCTGGAGGTGCTCGAGGTCGCCTGGGCCGCCGAGGACGCGTTGCCCTTCCCGCTGTGTCTGTCCGCAGTGACCGTGCGCGACGAGGCCATCGCCGACGTCAGTCTGGCGCGCGGCAACGTCGTCCTGGCCGACCACGGCCTGCAGATCGTGGAGGAGCTCGATCCGGTTCCTGCAAGCGGCTACTATCGCCCCCGGCTCCGCAAGGGGCCGCTGGCTCACCAGGGCCGCGTGCCCGATCCCCGCCACCGCGACCGGCTGGTGTTGTTCGATCCTGCTGCGTCAGCGGCCGCGGCCATGCGCTGGGAAGTGCGTGCTGCGCGGCCCGCCATCCGCCTGCGGGAGGGAACGGCGGTGTGGACACCCCAGCGCGACCTGCTCGCCAGCGACTGCTTTGCCGCCGAATTCGTGGTGGAAGTGGAGCGGGACGGCGCAGCCTACCTGCGCTTCGGTGACAACATCCTGGGCCGCCGGCCTGCACCGGGCACGCGCTTCACGGCCGAGTACCGCGTCGGCAACGGCAGCGCCGGCAACGTCGGCGCCGGGGCCATCGCTCGCATCGTCCACACCCACCCCGGCATCGCCCGCGTCTGGAACCCCTTGCCGGCCGCCGGCGGGGTGGAGCCGGAGAGCATGGAGGAGGTACGCCAGTACGCGCCCCAGGCGTTTCGGGTGCAAGAGCGCGCCGTCACCCCTGCCGACTACGTGGAGGTGACCCAGCGCCGGCCCGATGTGCAGCGCGCCGCCGCCTCGTACCGCTGGACCGGGAGCTGGTACACCGCCTTCGTCACAGTGGACCGCCGGGGCGGACTGCCTGTGGACGAGTGCTTCGAGGCCGATCTGCGCGCCTATCTGAACCGCTATCGCCTGGCCGGCTACGACCTGGAGGTCAACGGCCCCATCCCGGTGCCGCTGCACCTGGCGCTGCTGATCTGCGTCAAGCCCGGCTATTTCCGGAGCGATGTCAAGGCCGCGCTGCTGCGCGCGTTCGGCACCGGTTCCTTGCCCGACGGCCGCCGCGGCTTTTTCCACCCCGACAACTTCACCTTCGGCCAGCCGCTTTACCTGAGCCGCGTCTACGAGGCGGCGCTGGCGGTGCCAGGCGTGGCGTCGGTGGTGGTGCAGAAGTTCCAGCGGTGGGGCAAAGCGCCGCAGGGCGAACTGGCCGCCGGCGTGCTGAAGGTCGGCCCTTACGAGGTGATCCGTCTGGACAACGACCCGAACTTCCCCGAAAACGGCAGGATCGAGTTCAGGATGGAGGGAGGGCTGTGAGACGGTATGCATGGCGGACGTGCCAGGCACTTCGGAGGTGCCTGGCACGTCCGTCGGCGAACAGGATGGCATTACGATGGACGACCAGACTTTAAACGAGTGCGGCTGCTGTGCCGGCATCGCCCGGCTGACCCCCCGCAACCTGGCCAATCCGCCGGGTCTGTCGGCGCTGGCCTATCGCGTCGGCACCTACGGCAGCTTCAAGCAGAGCTTGCTGGCCGGCCTGGCGGGGCCGGGTGGCATCCCCGGTCTGACCACCCGGGCCGACGACGATCCGGCCATCGCCCTGCTCGATGCCACCGCGCTCATGCTTGACGTGCTGACCTTCTACCAGGAGCGCATCGCCAACGAGGGTTACCTGCGCACCGCCACCGAACGCCGGTCAGTGCTGGAGCTGGCCCGCGCCATCGGCTACGAGCTCAAGCCCGGGGTGGCCGCCAGCACGTACCTGGCCTTCGAGATGGAGACCGCGGCAACCGCGCCCGAATCGGCCATCATCCCCGTCGGCACCAAGGTGCAGAGCCTCCCCGGCCAGGACGAGAAGCCCCAGACCTTTGAGACGGTGGAGCAAATCGAGGCCCGGCGGGCGTGGAACCGGTTGCATCCTCAGACGGCCAGGCTGGTCCTACCCGCCTTCGGCGACACGACGCTCTACCTCCGGGGTACGGCAACCAACCTCCGGCCAGGTGATGCCCTGCTGATCGTCGGCGATGAGCGCAAAAAGGACCCCGGCAACGAGAATTGGGACTTCCGCCGCGTTGCGGCCGTCACGCCTGTGCCGACCGGCGATTACACGGTGGTTGAGTTGGACCGACCCCTTGGCTCCATCAGACCCCACAAGGAGCCGGCCAGAGAAAACCCCAGGGTGTATGCCCTGCGCGTGCGCGCCAATCTCTTTGGCCACAACGCGCCTGATTGGAACACACTGCCCGCCTCCCTGCGCGTCGGCGAGCTGGTGCCCAAATCGGGAGGCGGAAGTGAATTCAAGCCAGGCGCCTATGCCAATCGCCAACACAGTTGGGCCGATGCGCTTTTCCCGGCCGAGACCAAGACGATCTATCTCGACGCCGTCTATAGCCAGATCACGGCTGGTAGTTGGCTGGTGCTCGCCAGGCCAGACTGGTGGGAGGTCTATGCGGTCGAACAGATCGGGGAAGAGACCCGAACCGACTACACCCTCAGCCAGAAGGTGACCCGGCTGGAGATCTCCGGGGAAAACATCAACCGGTTCTCCCCGCGCACCGCCAGCGTCTTCGCTCAGAGCGAAGAGCTACCCATGGCCGCCCGGCCGATCCTCGACCCTCTCGCAGGCAACACGATCACCCTCGACCGTTTCCTGCCCGACCTGCCCGCGGGCCGCACCCTCATCGTCAGCGGCAAGCGCATACGGGCGCGCGTGCTGCGCTCGCTCGAGCTCGTCGGCGCCGACGGGGTGAGCACGGTCACCGTCCAGCCCGGCGAAAGCCTCATCGTGGAGGAGACGCCGGCCATCCTGCCCTCGGGACAGCAGACATGGAAACTGACCGACAAGAACGGCTTCACCGGCACGGTCACCCTTGCGGGCAGTGAGGTCGCTCAAACCGGCCGTTTGATTCCCTCAGAAGCGGGGGACGACGTTGTCAGCGAAGTGGTCGTGGTCAAGGAGGTCAGGCCCAACACCGACCCGACGGAGATCGTGCTGGTTGAACCGCTGCTGCGCATTTACGACCGGCCGACGGTGGTCATCTACGGCAACGTGGCCGCTGCCACCCATGGCGAGACCCGCCGCGAGGTGCTGGGCAGCGGTGACGCCGGCCGCGGCTTTCAACGGTTCACCCTCAAGCAGAAGCCGCTCACTTACGTCGCGGCGGATACGCCCGCCGGCATCGAGACCACCCTGGAGGTGCGGGTCAACGACGTGCGCTGGCGGGAAGTGCCCTCGCTGTACGGGCTGTCGCCGCGGGAGCGCGCCTACGTCACCCGCCGCGACGACGAGGGCAACGTCACCATCATCTTTGGCGACGGCATGACCGGCGCGCGGCTGCCCGGTGGCGACGAGAACGTGGTCGCTACCTATCGCACCGGCATCGGCCGGGAGGGGATGGTCAAGGCCGGCCAGCTCTCGCTGCTGCTGACCCGCCCCCTGGGGGTGCAGAAGGTGACCAATCCCCTCGCGCCCACCGGCGCGGCCGACCCCGAACCGCGCGACCAGGCCCGCCAGAACGCGCCCTTCACCGTGCTCACCCTGGACCGCATCGTGTCGTTGCGGGACTACGAAGACTTCGCCCGCGCCTTTGCCGGCATCGGCAAGGCCCAGGCCACCTGGCTGTGGGACGGCCAGGAGCGGGTGGTGCACGTGACCATCGCCGCGGCGCTCAGCAACGGCGTGGACCATACCGTTGATCCGCGCTCGAAGCTGTTCGAGAAGCTGGCCGCGGCCATGGACGCTGCCCGCGATACCGCACAACGACTGGCCATCGCTTCCTACGAGCCGCTCTTCTTCCGGCTTGCGGCCCGCGTGGCCATTGACCCGGACTACATCGCCGACAAGGTGCTGGCGGCGGTGCGGCAGGCGCTGCTGGAGGCCTTTTCATTCGAACGCCGCGAGTTCGGCCAGCCCGTGCATCAAAGCGAGGTGCTGGCCGCAATCCAGGCGGTCGAAGGGGTGACCGCCGTGGACCTGGACCGGCTCTACCTGCGCGGCCGGCCAGCCCGCCTGCGGACACCGCTTGTGGCGCTCCGGGCGCGCTATGCCGCCTCAGCTACGCCCGAGGGCAGATTCCGACCGGCCCAACTGCTGCTCGTGGACCCCAACGGCATCGAACTGACGGAGGCCCAGCTATGAGCACCTACAGCGCCGAACACCTTTACGAGCTGTTGCCGGCGGTCTATCGCCTGCGTGATGCCGAGAACGGCTATCCCCTCAAAGCGCTGCTGGCCGTCATCGCCCGTGAGATCGGTCTCGTGGAGGAGGACATCGCCCGGCTCTACGCCAACTGGTTCATCGAGACCGCCGATGAGTGGGTCGTGCCCTACATCGGCGACCTGTTGGGGGTGCGGGGCCTGCACGCGCTGGAGCTGCCGGGCTTCACCCGCCGGGCTTTCGTCGCCAACACCCTGGGCTACCGCCGGCGCAAGGGCACGCCCACCATGCTGGAACAACTGGCGCGCGACACTACCCTGTGGAACGCGCGCGTGGTCGAGTTCTTCGAGCTGCTGGGCACGACGCAATACCTCAACCATTTGCGCCCCCACAACGTCCGCACGCCCGACTTGCGCAGGACCAATGAGTTGGAGCTCCTGGACACACCGTTCGACACCAGCGCCCACACCGCCGATGTGCGGCGCATCGCCGCCGGCCGCGGCAAGCACAACATCCCCAACGTGGGCATCTTCCTGTGGCGGTTGCAGGCCTACTACCTGACGCGGGTTACCCCCCACGCCGTGGCCGACCCGCCTGACGGTCGCTACACCTTCAGCTCCCTGGGCAATGACATGCCTCTTTTCAACCGGCCCCGGACCGAGGCCACCATCACCCATCTTGCCACCGAGGTCAACGTGCCGGGCCGGTTGCGCCGCCGTGCCCTCTACGACGACCTGGAGCGCTACCGCCACGCCCTCATCAGCGGGCAAGGGTCGCCGACCAGCGACTATTTCGACCCGGAGCAGCCGGTGCTCGAAATCTACTTCGATCAGCCCTGCGTGGCCGACGACCCGACGGCCGACTGCGTGCCGCTGCGTCCCGAGGAGATCGCGATCTGCGACCTGAGCGGCTGGGACCGACCGGGCTGGCAACCTCCTGCTTCCGAGACCTTTACCCGCAAGCACGATGGTTCCACCTTCGCGACGAAGGTCGCCGTAGATCCTGTGCTGGGACGGCTGGCGGTGCTGCAAGGTGTGGCCTCTCCGGGCAAGATCGAGGTGAGCTACGCCTACGGCTTCAGCGGCGACCTGGGCGGCGGTCCCTACGACCAGCGCTTCGCAGCACCGGCCGACGGCCCTCTATCCTCGGCCTACGAGAACACGGTGGCCGATCCGGAAGGACTGGGCCGGCTGTATCGCGTGTCGGCCAGACCGGGTGACTTCGCGACCCTTCAGGCCGCTCTGAACCGGTGGGCACTCGACGGCAAGCCCGCTGCGGTGATCGAGATCGCCGACAGCCGCACCTACACCGAGAGCCTGACGATTGCGATGGGCGACTCCGACCTGGTGGTCCAGGCGGCCAACCGGCAGCGCCCGACCCTGATCGGCGATCTTCAGGTGACCGGCAACCGGCAGGCCCGCCTGGCCCTCAACGGGTTGCTCATCGCCGGCACGGTCACCGTGGGCGACGACAGCCTGCGCCAACTCGATGTGGTCCACTGCACCCTCGTCCCCGGCGTCGGGCTGGCCGCCGACGGCACGCCGCTGGAGCCGGAGACGCCCAGCGTGATCGTCGGCGAAGGCGACACCTCCCTGACCTTGAACCTGACCCGCAGCATCTCCGGGCCGTTGCGCCTGCCGCGGCAGATGGTGGGCCTGCGCGTCAGCGACAGCATCATCGAGTCGCCCCGCCGCGACCACCCGGCTGCGCTCACCCCGGCCCTGGTGTCGGCGGAGCTCAGCGCCTTTCCCGCGGGATTTCCCGCTTCGCCCCGGGTGCGCGTGACCATCGGCGGCGAGGGGCCCCACGTGGCGGCCCTGGCAAGCGCGCCGACGAACCTGACGCAAGCTCGCGACCGGCTGCGGTCGGCGATCCGCAACGCCCACCCGACCACGGCCTTCGCGCGGGCGGAGGTCATTGCGGTGGACAACCGGCTGGTCGTGCTGCCGGGCGAGCCGGCCGAAGTGCGCATCGAGCCACTCGCCGGCGATCCCACGGCCGCGTTGCTGGGCCTGGCGTCGGACCAGGCCGAGCGACGACTGGCCCTGGTCAGCGGGGACCTGGAGCCGTTCCCGACCTTGACCGCCGCGACGCCGACGCTCAGGGCCGTGCTGGGCGACGAAACCCACGACATCGAACTCTCTCCCAGGCCAGGCACACTGGTCCAGGCCCGCAATCGGCTGAGCAGCGCGCTGCGGGCCGCCAGCACCGCCCCCGCTTTTGCCCAGGCGCTCGTCGGCACCTTGAGCAACCCCGACCGGCTGGTGATCATCCCCGGCGCAGCCGACGTCGTCCCGGCTTTCGACGTCACCTCCGGCGATCCCACCACCCTGGCCGAGCTGCGCCTGGCCGGCCCGCTGTACCTGCCTGCCATCGGCGGCGACCACTCCGGAGCGCGGCCCGGCCCGTCCACCACGCTGGAGCGGGTCACCGTGTTGGGGCCGGTCCACGCCAAGGAGCTCAGCCTGGCTTCGGAAGTCGTCTTCACTGGGCCGGTGCGCGTCGTGCGCCGCCAGGCCGGGTGCGTGCGCTTCAGCTATGTGCCGCCCGCTGCGCAGACCCCGCGACGCTTCCGTTGCCAGCCGGAGCTGGCAATAGCTGCCGCACGGGAGCGGGCGGGACCGCTCGCCCCGGCCGATGCAGAGGCGCTCGCCCGGCAGATCCGGGGCCGCCTGCGGCCCGCCTTCACCTCGACCCGTTACGGCGATCCCGCCTACGGCCAGCTCGGCCTGACCTGCCCGGAAGAGATCTGGACCGGTGCCGAGGACGGCGCGGAGATGGGCGCTTTCAGCTTTCTGCAACAGCCGCAGCGCCTGGCCAACCTGCGCTCCAACCTGGACGAGTACCTGCGTTTCGGGCTGGAAGCCGGCATTTTCTTCGTCACATGAGGAGCAGCGATGAAAGGCGATTTTACCCGATCCACCTTTCGGCCTGAGAAGCATTACAGCAGCGTGCGCATGCAGCAGGGCCGCGTCCAGCTCGACGCCGACTGGAACGAGCAGATGGACATCACCGCCCATCGCCTCGAGACCGAGGCGGCCGATGTCATCGGCGGCTGTGGTGGGCCGTTGGCCGCGGCGGGCTTTGCCCTGACCCCCGGCCCTGTCCCGAAGATCGGCAAGGGCCGCTACTACGTGGGCGGCATCCTGTGCGAAAACGAGGCCGACATTGACCTGGACAAGCAGCCCGACCTGCCGGTGGGCACGCTGAACGATCTGATCGCGCCGCGGCCGGCCGGTTCGGCGGTGCCGGACGGCCTCTACCTGGCCTATCTCGACGTCTGGCAGCACCACATCACCGCGCTGGAGGACGACGCCATCCGCGAGGTGGCCCTGGGCGGGCCGGACACGGCCACGCGTACCAAGACCGTCTGGCAGGTCAAGCTGCTCGGCCCCCTGCCGGCGCCCCTCACCTGCGTCGGCGAACCGGCGGCCTGGCAGAGTCTGCTCGATCGCACCCAGGACGGCAGGCTGAGCGCGCAGGCTGCAGCCAGCACGACGCCGCCGGGGCCGTGCGTGGTGCCGGAGGGCGCGGGCTATCGCCGGCTGGAGAACCAGCTCTACCGGGTGGAGGTCCACGCCGTGGATGCCAACGGCCGGGTCACGCTGCTCAAATGGAGCCGTGACAACGCCGCCATTGTCACCCGCTGGCTGGACCAGAAGGCCGCCAGGCCGGAAGAACTCATCGTGGCCGGCATCGGCCGCGACGATGTGCTGCGCTTTGGCCCCGGTCAATACGTGGAAGTGGTGGACGATCAACGTGAGCTGCGCGGGGAGGCCGGCATCCTGGTGCGGCTCGCCGGCGCCGAAGGCCAGGTGCTGACCCTCGACATGACCGACCCGAACGCCGCGTCGGTGGCCAAAGCCAACTTCCCGGATACCGTCGGCGGCCGGCCCAACAACCCGAAGGTGCGACGCTGGGACGGCATCCTCGCCAACCCCGCCACGAACGCCTGGCTGGAGCTGGAGGACGGCGTCCAGATCCGGCTGGAGGCGGGCAAGAAGTACCACGTCGGCGACTACTGGCTCATCCCGGCGCGCACCGTCACCGCCGATGTGGAGTGGCCGCGCGACGCGAGCGGCAGCCCCATCCCTCAGCCCCGTGCCGGGGTCGAGCATCGCTACTGCAGGCTGGCAGTGCTCAACTACGCCAACGGCAACTTTGCCGTCGTGCAGGACTGCCGGAAGCTCTTCCCGCCGCTGACCGGGCTGGTGACGCTGCTCTATGTGGGCGGCGACGGCCAGGAAGCGCCGCGCGGCCAGCCGTTGCCGCTGCCGCTGCGCGTCCGCGTGGTCAACGGCAGCGCGCCGGTGGCCGGCGCGCGGGTGCGCTTCCGCGTGACCCAGGGCGGGGGCAGCCTGTCGGCGGCCCAGCCGGTGGTCACCACCGCGCCGGATGGAATTGCCGAATGCGGCTGGACCCTGGGATCGTCCGGCCCGCAGCAGGTGACCGCCGAACTGCTCGATGCGGGAGGCAACCCGGTGCCGGGCCAGGTGCTCCGTTTCGGTGCCGCGGTCAGCGTGGCCAGCCGCGGCGGGTGCTGCGTCTGCGTTGGCCGGGGCGGCGACTACGAGCGGCTGGACGAGGCGTTGAAGGACCTGATCGGCCGGGGGGAGCAGGATATTTGCATTTGTCTGTTGCACGGCGACCAGGAAGTGGACGGGTTCGAGATTGCGCGCAAGCCGGGGGAACCCGACCTGCGGATCAAGATCGCCGGCTGCGGGCCGGGCAGCCGCCTGATCCTGCACGGGCCGGTGCGCTTCGCCAACGTGCGCTCGGTGATCCTGCGCGATCTGGCCGTTGAGTTCGCGTTTGCGATCGAAATAAACGGCGGCGCCCTGGCCTTCGACCACTGTTCGCTGGTGGAGCTGCGCGGCTGCCACCTGTCCGGGTTTACCCAGGCCGGCGGCTTGTTGTTCATCGCCAGCGCCGACCGCGTGTCGCTGGCCGATAACGTGTTCGAGGCGCTGCTGCCCGAGACCCTGGTGCCGACGCGCGATCTCTTGAGGATGGCCGGGCTGGGTGCTTTGGCCGACCTTTACAGCCTGCCGGATCACGGCGAATGGCGCCGTTCGGTGTTCGAAGCAAAAGCCGCAGGGGCAGCCGAAGAGTTGGCCGCGTTGGCCGCTGATGCGCGCAGAAGAGCCCAGCAATTGCTTACAGAGGCGCTGAGGCAGCAAAACCTGAGCCCGACCGAAATGATCGGCTACGGCAAGCTCATTGCCCTGCTCGGAGCGGACGCCGTGAACCCGGCCGCGGCCTGCGACGTGCTGCTGGACATCCGCCGCGCCGCGGCCAAGACCCGTCCGGGGACGGCCATCGTCCTGGAGCGGCCGCGGAGCCTGCAGGAGGCGCTCGCCTTCAACGTTCAAATCTTCGATCAGGACGACTTCGCGTTGGTCGAGAACAACGAGATCGCCGGCGTCCTCGGCCTCTACGGCCTGCCGGCGCCGGTCGCCCTGGTTGACGAGCTGTTGAACGTTGATTTCCTCAGGCTGCTGGAGGTTCGCCTGAAGGAAAACCAGATCCAGTTCAGCGGCTTCCTGGGAACCCTCCAGCTTCGGGGCAACCAGCTCGTGCGTGTGGCGGTGAGCCGCGAAATTGTCGCGGCGCTGCGCGATGCGGCGCAGGGCAAACCCTTCCCCTTTGACCTCTTCGGCCGCTGCCAGTGGAGCGACAACGTCTTCGAGGGCGGCCGCAGCCTGGTGGTCTGCCGACACCTGACTTTGCAGGGCAATGAGTTCACCCAAACGGCCCAACCGCAGGGCAGGCCGGCGCCTCCGACAGCGAACATCCCTGCGGTGGCGGCCACGGTGGTCGCCGACTCGACGATCTACGTAGCCAACCACGGGACCGGCAACGTCGGCATCCAGAACCTCTCGCGGCTGGTCGAGCAGGTGGCGAACCAGGAAATCACCATCGTCTGACAGTTCACGTGCCAGGCATCCTGGAGAGTGCCTGGCACGTGAGCACAGGCATTTTCAGGTTTAGGTTACGATCGGCTGACGGCTGCGCGGCGCAAGTGGTCCAGGGTCTCGGCCAGATCGGCCGGGTAGGGCGCCTCGAAGGCGAGTCGCTCGCCGGTGACCGGGTGGCGGATGGCGAGGAAACGGGCATGGAGGCCGGGGCGGTCCAACAGGGGAGGCCCCGGCTCCTCTTTGGTAAAGGAGGATGCAGCCGTCGCGGCGAACACGCCCTCGCCGCCGCCGTAGAGCGCGTCCCCGGCGATGGGGAACCCGGCTGCTGCCAGATGGGCCCGGATCTGGTGCGTGCGACCGGTGCGCGGGACCGCCTCCAGCAGCGCGTAGGCCCTCAGCCGCTCCAGCACGCGCAGCGCCGTGACGCTGGGCTTCCCGCGCTGCGGGTCGGGCACGGTGCGGTGCTTGCGGTCGCCGTCGGCGCGCAGCGGCAGGTCCACGGTGAGGGTTTCCCAGTCGGGCGTGCCCACCACCAGGGCGTGATAGGCCTTCTCCACCTGATGTCGGTCGAACTGGAGGTTGAGGCTGCGATGGGCCTGGGCCGTGCGCGCCAGGACGAGGACGCCGCTGGTGGACCGATCCAGGCGGTGCGCGATCCACAGCCGGCCGTAGACCGGCTCCAGCACGCTGCGCACGTGGGGTAGGGGCGCCCACCCGCCGGGCAGCGTGGGCAGGCCGGCCGGCTTGTTCACGACCAGCAGGTGCTCATCGTGCCACAGGACGAGCGAAGCGGGTTCGATCGCGTAGTCCACGGGTTTTTGGCTGCTTCACAAACCAGGCTTTCGCAGGGGCATCCCACAAACCAGGTTTCTCCGAGAAACCTGGTTTGTGGGATGCCGTGGTTGTCCGGCAATCAATGCGAGCCCACGGCTCGCTAGCGCCGGATGCTTCAGCCGGTGGGCGCGCAGGCCTGGGCCGATGCACCGCTCGAACGGGCGCTGCTGCCCCCGCTCACGCCGCCGAACAGGCTGATGGCTTTTCTCACATGCTGGCTGCCGCACTCCGGGCAGGTGATCGTCTCCTGGCTGAACATGGAGCGCACCAGCTTTTCGAAGTCGCTGTTGCAGTTCTCGCAGTGATATTCGTAGATCGGCATGAATTCTTTCTCCGAGGGTAGGTTTAGAAACCAGGTTTCTCCAAGAAACCTGGTTTCTAAACCTATCCGAGCGTAAGTTTAGAAACCGGGTTTCTCCAAGAAACCCGGTTTCTAAACCTGTCCGATGCACCTTCTGCGAAAAGGTTACATTACGCACAGCCTCTCGATGATATCGCGCGTGATCTTGATGGCAGTCAGCAGGTTGTCGCCGGAGATGCGCTCGTCAATGCCGTGCACCCGCCCCAGGTCGCCGCGCTCCATGACCACCGGCGCGAAGCCGTAGGCCGGGTAGCCGCGTTGCCGCCAGTAGCGGCCGTCGGTGGCGCCGGGCACCAGCATGGGAAAGATGCTGGCACCGGGCATGTGTTGCCGGATCCCGGCCCTGACCGCCTCGACGAACGGCCCTTCCAACGGCGCAATCCCCGAAGGGGGCGAGCTCTCCGTGATCTCCACCTGGATCCCCTCGTCCGCCAGGCGCGCCTTCAACCAGTTCATGAACTCAGCGCCGTCGCTGTCGGGCAGCAGCCGGCAGTCAATCTCGGCCTCGGCGCGTTCGGGGATCACGTTGACCTTGTAACCGGCCCGCAGCACCGTCAGGCTGACGGTGTCGCGCAGCATGGCGTTGAGGGTGTTGTCCTTTTGCAGGCGGCCGGCTGCCAGGCGCAGCACCAGGGGGTTGTCCAGCCGCCGCAGCAGGGCAGAGGTCGGGAATTTCTGGGTCGGTGCGATGGCGCGGAACATCGCCGCAGTGACCGGGTTCACCCGCAACGGCCGCGGCGCGGCCAGCACCCGCTCTAACGCCCGCAGCAGCTTGACGTTGGCGTTGTCGTTGTGCGGCATGGACGCGTGGCCGGGCCTGCCGGTGGCGATCAGCTTCAGGTGCCGGATCTGCTTCTCGGCCACCGTCAGGCCGAACATCACCCCCGGCCCGAACATGTCCCTGAAACCGCCGCCGCCCTCGTCCCACACCCATTCGGGGTCGAGCCCGGCGCCATGCTGCTCAACCCCGGCGGACAAACCGGGTTTCTCCGAGAAACCCGGTTTGTCCACCGCGTGGCGCTCCACCAGCCAGCGCATGCCATGCGTGCCGCCCGTCTCCTCGTCGGGCACGGCCAGGAACACCACCGGCCGGCGGAACCGTGCGCCTGCCTTGAGCAGCGACTCCAGCGCCAGCAGGAAGATGACGCCCAGGTTTTTGGTGTCCAGCGTGCCGCGGCCCCACACGAAGCCGTCCGCGATCGCGCCGCTGAAGGGCGGGTGGGTCCATTGCGCCGGGTCGGCCGCCACCACGTCCATGTGGTGGTTGACCAGCAGCGGCTTCAGCGGCTCGCTGCCGGGGATGCGCGCCAATACGAGCCCGCGGCCCGCCGCCGGCTCATACACGGTCACATCGTCGGTGATGCTGCGGGTGCGAAGTTGGTCGGCCAGCCAATGCGCCGCGGCAAGCTCGTTGCCAGGCGGGTTGGTGGTGTCGAACTGGATGTAGCGGCTGAGGGTCGCGACGGCGTCCCGGCCGATCGCGTCCCAGTCGGGGGATGACGGCATCATGGGCCTCCTTGTCTGCGGGACAAAGCGGGACATCCGCGGGATAAACCAGGTTTCTCAGAGAAACCTGGTTTGTCCCGCTCTGTAAGACACCGACAGATTATCGCAAAACGGTCTTACCTTCGATACTCAGCCAGAATGGCCCGCGCGCCACGCGCCAGCCGGTGAGCTGCGATGCCTGCGCCAGGGCGGCCGCTTCATCCGGGGTGTAGGCTGCGTTCCGGCTGCTGAGCAGCTCCTGCCTGCTCGAGAAACCAGGTTTCTCCGAGAAACCTGGTTTCCCAAGCAGGAGTGTCGCAATATAGAACGGCGCACTCATGTCCCGGCGCAAGTCGAAGATGAGAAACGCGCCGCCGGGCCGCAAGACGCGCGCCACCTCGTTCAGCACCCCAACCGGATCGCGCCAGCGGTGCAGCGACAGGGCGCTGACGACCAGGTCCAGCGATCCGGTCGGGAAGGGCGTTGCGCCGACGTCGCCGGTGCGGAAGTCAACCCGGTGCGCCAGGCCCGCCTCTGCCGCACGCCGCAGCGCCTGCGCCAGCAGCACGTTCGACAGGTCCACGCCGGTCACGTGCAGTTGCGGCGCCCTACGCGCCAGCGCGACGGCGAACTGTCCCGCGCCGCAGCCCAGGTCGGCTGCACGGCCGGTATCGCAAAGGTGCAAAGCCCGGCGCACAGCCAGCCAGGGCAGCGCCCGCACCTGCGGCATCTCGGTGAGCCGGGAGGATACCCCGGCGACAGCAGGATCCGCCAGCCCTTCCGGGCACGGGACGCGCGCCAGTGGTCGCCTGCGGTAGAGGGAGGCGCCAGCGGCCAGGACCAGGCCCGCGGCCAGGCCGGCGAAGAACGGGATGGCGCTGCGACGCGGCATGCTCTTCTTACTTCATCTCTCGCACGGGGACGTTGACCGTGATCTCCCCGGCCTTCTCGAACTTCAGCGTGATCTGGATGGTCTGGCCCGGCTCCAGGGCGTTCTTCAGGCCCATGAGCATCACGTGCTTGCCGCCGGGCTTCAGCTCCACCTTGCCGCCAGCAGGGATCTCAAATCCTTGCGGCTGATGCACCATCTTCATCACGCCGCCCTCGTTGACGGTCTCGTGCAGCTCGACCATCATCGCGGCCGGGCTTTGTGCCGACACCAGGCGGTCGGGCTGTCCCGTGTTGTTGACGATGGTCATAAAAGCGCCGCCGCTGCCCGCCGCAGGCGCCGGCCGTGCAAAGGGGTCTTGCACGGCTATGCCGGTTCCGCCCCGGCTGCAGCCAACAGCCAGAGCGGCCAGGAAAAAGACGATTACAGTCAAACGAACAGGGTTGGCAAGGCGCATAGGAGTCTCCTTACTGCTTCAGTAGTCGCAGGATGTCGGCCCGCATATGCTCGACAGGGGTGCCGTAGGAAAAAGAAAGGCGCAAAGCGCCGCCGGGGTCTACCACGAAAACACGGGCGGTATGGTCAACGGTGTACGTTTCCACGCCGTCTGCGCCCACATAGGGTCGCTTCTCCGCAAACACGCCGTAGTCACGCTTGACCTGGGCCAGCGCTTCGTCGCTCAGTTGGACGCCGTAGAAGCGCCGATCGAAAAAGGGCACATACTCCGCCAGCCGGGCAGGCGTATCCCGTTCCGGGTCCACCGAGACGAACACAACCGCCACCTTCCCGGCCTGCGCGCCGAGCTGCTCCATCAGCTTGCGCATCTCCGCCATAGTGGTTGGGCAGACGTCGGGACAGTAGGTATAGCCGAAGAAGAGCAAGGCCACTTTGCCGCGCAGGTCGCTCAGGCGGAATGCGGTGTTGTCCCAGTTGATCCCCGCAATCTCTGCTGCGGGCCGTGGCGGATCGTATGGTGTGCCGCGCCAGGACGGGCTGCTGCAAGCGCTCAGGGCTACCAGCACTATCACCAGCAGCATCATCAGCCCCCGGCGCTTGAAATCCGATCTGAATGGTCTCATGGTATGCATCCTGTTCCGAAAACCGAAGCCGGACGGCGCATCTGGACGCCGCAGCTTGCTGCGGCTTTGCTGCGTCCGCCTGCAAGGACGACGGCTGCGGTCTCAGGTCAGCGGCTGTCCGTCCTCCGAACATCACATTTAAACGATGTTTTTCCCGCCTCGAACTATAGCCGTTTCTGGCCCCATTGTAAAGTTTGGGACAGTACATAGCTTGGCAATCCGGCCAAAACGTGCGATACTGAACATATGCGGGATTTGTTCGGCGACAGGGCCTTTCTGGCCACAACCTTGAGCGTAGCTGTGCCCATTGCCACGCAGCAACTGGTGATGAACGCCCTCAATGCCGTGGACGTGTTGATGATCGGCCAGTTGGGGGAAACGGCCGTCGCTGCGGTGGGGCTGGCGAATCAGATCTTCTTCCTGCTGACCCTTTACCTTTTTGGGGTGGGCAGCGGATCGGCGGTCTTTTCGGCGCAGTTTTGGGGCCGCGGGGATGTGGCCAACCTCCGGCGCGTGTTGGGCGTAGGTTTGCGCCTGGCGCTGGCGGGCGGGACACTGTTCACCCTGGCAGCAATACTGGCGCCGACACGCCTGCTCGCGTTCTACACCCGTGACCCCGCGGTGATTGCCGCAGGAAGTGATTACCTGCGGACGGTAGCCCTGTGCTACATCCCCGCCTCTGCCACGATGATCTATGGCATCATCCTGCGCAGCACGCGCAACGTGCGGCTGCCGATGCTGGTCAGCGTGAGTGCGCTGACCTTCAAGACCCTGCTGGCCTATCTCTTGATCTTCGGCAAGTTAGGGCTGCCGGCGCTGGGGATCATGGGCGGGGCGGTGGCCACCGTGATAGCACGTTGCCTGGAATCCGCAGCGCTGCTTATCCTGAGTTATCGCTTGCGTCTGCCGGTGGCTGCCGCGCCGCGCGAACTGACGTTGCCGGGCCGGGATTTCATGAGCAGGTACGCGCGCACGACCCTGCCGGTAGTCCTGGGCGAGGTCGCCTGGTCGTTTGGGATGACCACGTATTTCGCCATCTATGCGCGCATCGGCACCGATGCGGTTGCGGCGGTCAATATCGCCAGCACCATCGAGGGGGTTGCGCTGGTGCCGTTCCTGGGGCTGGGGAGCGCCTGCGCGATCTTGTTGGGCAATCGCATCGGCGCAAATGAAACGCAGGATGCTCTGGAAGATGCCCGGCGCTATCTGCGCCTGGGCCTGATCACTGCGTTGATCGTCGGCGTGCTGCTGGCCGGCGCGTCTTCGGCAATTGTCGGGCTTTACCGCATCTCCCCGGAAGCGCAAGGATACGTGCGGAACCTGTTGTTGATCATCGCGGCTGCGTTGTGGCTTAAAACGATCAACCTGATCATCATCGTCGGGATCATGCGCAGTGGCGGGGATACCCGCTTCGCTTTGTTCACAGATGCCGGCCCCATGTGGGTCCTGGGCGTGCCGATGGCGGCGTTGACCGCCTTCGTCCTGGGGTTGCCCGTCTACTGGGTGATGTTGACCGTGTTGCTGTGCGACGAAGGGGTCAAGTTTCTGGTGGGCATCCGCCGCGTCCTTTCGGGGCGGTGGATCAACAACGTCGTTCAATCCATGTGAACCTCGCGCCTTCGGATTGCTCCGTTGCGGATTTTCGATTATACTGTGTGTCGAAAGCTGGATCAGGATCTGGAGAAACCAGGTTTCTCTGAGAAACCAGGTTTCTTTGAGAAACCTGGTTTCTCCAGATTACTCGGTTTCAGGACTTTTCGCGCAAGGAGGTAGGATTCCGTGAACGCATACGAAGACCATCCGGTGGAAGCGCAAATCTCCGCTTTGGAACGGCAGTGGGCCGCCGCATTTCAGGCGAAAGATATCTTCGCTTTGCAAAACTTGATGGCGGACGGCTACGCTTTGATCATCGGTGTACAGGGGATGCCCTTGCAAGTGGTGCCGCGTAACGCCTGGCTGGAGGATTTGCACGATTATGAGATCAGCAACGTGAGCATTGACCACATCCACGTAAGGGCCTACGGCGATGTGGCGGTGGCAGTCATGTTGTGGCGCCAGGAGGCCCGGCTGGGCGGACAGGACCGGAGTGCGCAATTCATGCTCACCGACATCTGGGTCAGGCAAAACGGCGAATGGCGCATGGTCGAACGGCACTCCAGCCGGCCTGAGCATCCCGGCGCGGCCCGGCCCCATGCCATGGACCTGGAGTGCGCTGCGTGTTGAGCCAGCTTGCGAGCTGTGGTTAGTAGATGAAAGGAGTCTCCCATGGGCACGAACTTGATGCGTCGGGCGGGTGTTGTGTTGGCACTGATCCTGCTCCTCAGTGCTATGCTGGTCCCTGCGGCTTCGGCCGACGGGACGATCATCCATGTGGTGCAACGAGGGGAAACCCTCTACGGCATCGCAAACCGCTATGGGGTCAACATGTACCGTATTGCGGAGGCGAACCGTTTGACCAACCTGAACGCGATTTACCCTGGCCAACGGCTGGTTATCCCGCTGGGGGGTGCTCCTGCGCCTTCGTGCCCGATCTACCATCGCGTGGCCCGCGGGGAGAACCTCACGCGCATCGCGGCCCGTTATGGGGTCACGGTGCGGCAGATCCAGAGCTGGAACCGGCTGCCCGATCCGAACCGCATTTACGCGGGACAGGTGCTGGTCATCTACTCGCCCAGGTGCGGCACCGGTGTGACACCGCGGCCGACCCCGACCCCCGGCTCCTGGCTGGCCCAGTACTACAACAACCGTGACCTGGCCGGCCCGCCCGTGTTGGAGCGCCGTGAGGCCAACTTGAACTACAACTGGGGCTACGGTTCGCCGGCTCCGACCGTGTTCGCCGACAACTTCTCGGCGCGGTGGACGCGCACGTTCAACATGGCGGGCGGCACGTATCGGATCACGGCCCGCGTGGACGATGGCGTGCGTATCTACATTGACGGTGTTCTGGTCCTGGACGCCTGGCAGGTACAGGCCGCCACGACCTACACCGTTGACGTGATCATCGCCGGCGGCAACCGCACCTTCACGGTTGAGTTCTTCGAGGCCGAGGGCCTGGCCGAAATCAGCGTGAACCTGAGGAAACTGTAGATTCCTGTTTGAGGGGTTGTGAGTGCATGACCAATAGACCCGTGCCATCCAGTGCCGAGATCCGGCAGCAGTTCCTGGATTTCTTTGCCGGCAAGGGACACCTGATCGTCCCCAGCGATTCCCTCGTCCCCTTGAACGACCCGACGCTGCTCTTCACCAACGCGGGGATGAACCAGTTCAAGGACGTCTTCCTGGGCCTGCAGGAGCCCAAAGCCCGGCGCATCGCCGACGCGCAGCGCTGTATGCGCGTCAGCGGCAAGCACAACGACCTGGACGATGTCGGCCGCTCGCCGTACCATCATACGCTGTTCGAGATGCTGGGCAACTGGTCTTTCGGTGACTACTACAAGAAAGAGGCGATTGCCTGGGCGTGGGAACTGCTCACCGGGGTCTGGGGGCTGCCCAAGGACCGGCTCTGGGCTACCGTCTTTCGCGACGACAAGGGCGATATCCCGCAGGATGACGAGGCAGCTGGTTACTGGCGCAGCGAGACCGATATCGCCCCGGACCATGTCCTGTTCTTTGGCCGCAAGGACAACTTCTGGGAGATGGGGGACACCGGTCCCTGTGGCCCGTGCAGCGAAATCCACCTCGACCTGGGCCCGGATCGCTGCAACAAGCGCGATGTGCCCGGCCACGTCTGTCGCGTGAACGGGGATTGCCGGCGGTTCATCGAGCTCTGGAACCTGGTCTTCATCCAGTACAACCACACGGCCGATGACCGGTTGGAGCCTTTGCCGGCCAAACACGTGGACACGGGGATGGGCTTCGAGCGGCTGGTCTCGGTGCTGCAGGGCGTGCCTAGCAACTACGACACCGACCTTTTCCAGCCGATCATCCGGCGCACCCAGGAGATGCTGGGGCACAGTGATGCCGAGCGGGAGGCTCGTATCGTCTCCTATCGGGTGATTGCCGACCACATCCGGGCCATCACCTTTCTCATCGGCGACGGCGTGCTGCCTTCCAACGAGGGCCGCGGCTATGTGCTGCGCCTGATCCTGCGCCGCGCTGCGCGCCACGGTCGCATGCTCGGCTTCGACAAGCCATTCCTGGCGGAGCTGGCTAAAGTGGTGATCCAGGTCATGGGGCCGCACTACGACGAGATCGTCCGGCGCCAGGAGTTCATCCTGGCCAACATCGAGCAGGAGGAAAGCCGCTTCGGCCAGACCCTGGCCACCGGCGTCGCTCTGCTGGAAGAGCTGATCGCCGACCTGAGGCGCCGTGGGGAGACGGTGATCCCGGGCACGGAGGCGTTCCGGCTATACGATACCCATGGGTTCCCGCTGGACCTGACGCAAGACATGGCTCGCGAGTTCAACATGACCGTGGATGTGGCCGGCTTTCAGGCGGCATTGAACCGGCAAAAAGAGCGGGCGCGCGCGGCGGCGCAATTCGGCACGCAGGGCACCGACGCCGCGCAATCGTACTTCAACCTGTTGCAGGACTTGAAGCGCGAGGGCGCCCTGTCCGCCGATGGCGTCAGGCATATCTATGACGAGACCACCGCTGTGGATACGCAGCTGATCGCTCTGCTGCGTGACGGCGCGCGGGTGGCCACAGCGCGCGTCGGCGATAAGGTGGAGGCGGTGCTGCCCGAAACGCCGTTCTACGTGGAATCGGGCGGCCAGGTCTCGGACACGGGCTTCATCGCGCGCTATCGCAGCCCGGAGGACGAGGAACCGATCTGGGAGATCCGTGTGGACGACACGCGGCGGCCCGTCCAGGGCCTGATCGTGCACGTGGGAGAGGTGACCGTCGGCACGCCGGCGGTCGGCGATCCGTGCTATGCCGCAGTGGACGAAGAGCGTCGCATGGACATCCGCCGCAACCACACGGCCACCCACCTGCTGCACAGCGAGCTGCGTTACGTGTTGGGCGAGCACGTGCAACAGGCCGGCTCCGTAGTCGCACCTGACCGGCTGCGCTTCGACTTCACCCATTCTGCAATGCTGACCCAGGATCAGTTGGACGCCGTGGAGGAGTTGGTCAACGCAGCGATCCTGGCGGATTACCCGGTGCAGGTCGGCCATACCACGTACAAACAGGCCGTGGCCGAAGGTGCCATGGCGCTGTTCACCGAAAAATACGGTGATGTCGTTCGGGTGATCCAGATCGGCGACGAGGATGAGGCGTTCAGCAAGGAGCTTTGCGGCGGCACCCACGTGGACCACACCGGCCAGATCGGCCTCTTCCACATCGTCAGCGAAGAGAGTGTCGGCGCCGGGGTACGGCGTATCGAGGCGGTAACGGGCCGGGCGGCGCAGAAGTTCGTCCAGGAGCGCCTGCGCCTGTTGGACCAGACCGCTGCCCTGTTGCGCGTGCCCCCCGACCAGGTGGACCGGGCCGTGCGCAACCTGTACGCTGAGCTGCAGGCTGCCCAAAAGGAGAACGCCCGCCTTAAGGCCCAGTTGGCGCTGCAACAGACCGACCAGCTGGCCGCCAACGCGGTCTCGGTGGACGGCATCCCCGTGGTGGCGGCCCAGGTGCCCGACGCGGAGCTCCCCACGCTGCGTGAGATGAGCGACCATCTGCGGAACAAACTGGGTTCTTCGGTCGTTGTGCTGGCGACGGTGATCGAGGGCAAGCCGCAGTTGATCGTCGCCGTGACCGATGATCTGGTAAAGCGCGGCCTGCACGCGGGCGAGCTGGTGAAATCGGTCGCGCGACTGGTGGGGGGCGGGGGCGGCGGTCGGCCGACCCTGGCTCAGGCCGGCGGCCGCGACGCGTCCAGGCTGCCCGCAGCCCTGGCGCAGGTTCCCGAGCTAGTGCGCCAACAACTGAAGTGAGGTGGCAGCGTCTTCCGTAATGATTCGAGTCTATCAGCTAACAACCCAGGACACGCTTCCCGGCATGTTGGCGAAGCTCCAGGCACCGCCGGGCACGCGTGTCCTTTTTGTGGCGCCCCCGGGGCTGTCGCTGACGGCCCCCGGGATGCAGGCGCTGCGCCGGCAGGCCCTGCAGCATCAGGTGCATCTGGCATGGGTGACCTCTGATCCTGCATTGCGTGCCCTGGCCGACGCAGAAGGGATCAGCACCTATCGCAGCCAGGCGCGGGCCGAAAGGGCTCGCTGGCGCCGGTTGCGGCCTGAGCCTCGTCGCCGGATGCGACCGGCAACCCCGGCCGAGATCACTGCGCCCCCGGCGCCGGGCCTGTTTGCCCGCCGATCTCCCACCGGCTTCAGGCCGGTGGCCTTCCTGCGCGCGTTCGTCCGGCGTCCCAGTCCCTGGTGGGCCAACCTGGGCTTGCTGCTCTTCCTGGTGGCACTGTGGGGGGGCTTGTTGTACGCTTTGTCCGTCGTGATCCCTGCGGCCACGGTGACCCTGGTGCCTTCGTCCGAGCCGATCCGGCTCACGATCCCGATCCAGGCGATCCAGGGCGCACGGACGGACGCCGCAGCCGGGATCGTCGCCGCGCAGGTGTTGAGCGTCCAGGTCTCGGGGGACGCGCGCACTCAAACCACCGGCCGTCGCATGGAGCCCGCCACCAAAGCCCGCGGCACCGTGGGGCTCATCAACCGCACCGCGCAGGACCTGCTGGTGCCGGCGGGCACCGTTGTCTCTACGGCCACCGGCGCCAACGTGCAGTTCGCCACCCTGCAGGAGGTGATCCTGGCACCCGGCGGCCGCGCATCCGTGACGGCGGAGGCCATCTTGCCCGGCCCCGGCGGAAACGTGCGCGCCGGGACGATCACCCGCGTCGAGGGGCCGCTGGCGCTTTCCCTGCTGGTGGCCAATGCGGAGAACTTCTCCGGCGGCACCACGGCGCCCGTTGCGGTGGTCACGGAGGAGGACAAGGAGCGGTTGCAGACACAGCTCTTCGAGGAGCTGAAGTTGCAGGCGCAGGAGCGGCTGCGGGAGCGCGCCGGGCCCGATGCCCTGGTGCCGGCCGAAACCATCAACTATCTCGCGCTGTCGCCGTCTTTCACGCCGTTCGTGGGCGAGGTGTCGCCGGAGTTGTACCTGCGCATGAGCGTGCAAGCGGTAGGCCTGAGCGTGGACCGGGCCGCGGCCGAGCAGGTGGCGCTGGCCAGGCTGCGGGATGCCATGCCGGCCGGCACCCGCCTGATCGCCGACAGCGTCCGTTTTTCCCTGGGGCCGGCGGTGGTGGACGCCCAGGGCCGGGTCAACTTCACCGTAACGGCGCAGGGCACTTTGCTGCGCGGGGTGGACGTCGGCAGCGTCCGGCGGGCCATCGTCGGCTTGTCGCCTGAGGAGGCTGCCAGCGTCTTGATGTCCCGGTTCCCCATTGCCGCGCCGCCGGAGATCTCTTTGGGGCCCGACTGGCTGCCTTATATCGTGCCGGTCAACCTGCCGTCGCTGCCATGGCGCATCCGGGTGGACGTCAACTGGGACGCGGCCGCCCGGCTGGCAGCCGCCTTGTGAGAGGCTCTTGGGGTGGCCATCCTGGCTTCTCCGTTCGATTTGCCGCCCGGCCGGCTGCTGGCGTTGGACCTGGGCGGCGCCCGCATCGGCGTCGCGGTGTGCGATGAGGCGGGCATGCTGGCCACCCCGTTGGGGGTCGTGCGCCGACATGCGACGCGGGCCCAGGACTACGCCGAGATCGCTGCGTTGGTCGCACGGGAGCGAGCGGTAGGTGTTCTGGTCGGGCTGCCGGTGGACGACGCCGGCGGCCAACAGGCGCGCTGGGTTCGACGCTATGCCGGCCGGATGGCGGCTGTGTTGCCGGTGCCGGTGGCGTTTTGGGATGAGACCCTTTCCACCGCCGATGCCCGGGCTTTGCTGGCAGAAGGGACCGGCCGGACGCCGGTGGATGCCGTAGCAGCAGCGGTGTTGCTGGATGAGTTCTTGCGGGCGCGAGCCGGTCGTTCCGGCCAGCCCATGTCTGACTGAGCAGGATGATGTTACATCGGATCATTGGTTTACTGTTGCGTTTTATGCTCTTCCTTGTGCCCATCACGGCCCTGGCTGTGATGGGCTTCGTGGGGGTGAGCCTGGTCTCGGCGCAGTTGCGGGATGTGCCTGCGGCGCCGCAGGTGGCGTTGTTGCGGCCGACCGCAGAGGAGTTGCCGGAGCTGCGGCCAGAATCGTTGGAGCGAGGCGCCATCGGCCTCTACCTGCGCCTGCAAGAACAGGCGTTGAGGACCCCGGCCAGCACCGCCGACACACGGCCGCGGCGCTTCAGCATCAAGCCGGGCGAGACGGCGTTGTCGGTGAGCGCACGCCTGGAGGAAGAGGGGTTCATCGCCGACGCAGGCCTCTTCCGCACCTACATGCGCTACAACGGCATTGACCAGCGCCTGGCGGTGGGCGATTTCGAGATCGCGCCCAGCATGTCCATGATCGAGATCGCCGAGCGGCTGCAGCAGGCCCGTTACCAGGAAATCATGGTCACCATTCCCGAGGGCCTGCGCGCCGAGGAGGTGGCCGAACTCCTGGATGTGCAGGGGATCATGGACGGGGCCGGCTTTCTGGCGATGGTGCGGGGCGGCGCGGCCGCTGCGCAAGGGATCGGCGACTATCCGTGGTTGCCTCCCACCCTCACCACCTTGGAGGGCTACCTCTTCCCCGACACGTATCGCCTGCCGGTGCCCACTCAGCCATCCGATCTGATCCAGCGCATGCTGGACAACTTCGAGGTGCGGGTGACCGAAGAGATCCTGGCGCCGGCTGTGCGCGCCGGCCGTAGCCTGGAACAGGTGATCATCATGGCCTCGATCGTCGAGCGGGAGGCCCCGCGCGCAGACGAGCGCGGCCTGGTGGCCAGCGTCTACTGGAACCGCCTCAGCGGCGCTTGCGCCAATGAGACCGGCGGGTCGTATCTGCAGGCGGACCCGACCGTGCAGTATGCCGCCGGCCGGCCGGGTGAGTGGTGGTGGAAGCCGCCTTCGGTCGAGGCGTATCAGACGGTGCAATCGCCGTATAACACCTACTTGCGGCCGGGGCTGCCGCCGACCGCCATCGCCAGCCCCGGTTTGTCCGCCATCATTGCGGCTGCGCAGCCGACGGAGACGCAGTATTGCTTCTTCGTGGCACGCGCTGATGGCTCGCACGTGTTCGCGACGACCTTCGCCGAGCATCAGGTCAACGTTGCTCTCTACCAGGGGAAGTGATCGTGGCCCCGCTCGCCGCTGCACGATACCTGTGGCGAGGGGCCGTGACGGCAGTGCTGGTCCTGCTGGTCTCGTGCGCCATGCCCGGCGATGCCGCGCCCGTGGTCAAGGTGGGCCTGATTGCGCCTTTCGAGGGGTTGGGCCGGCCGTTGGGGTACGCGTTGCTGTCCGAGGTGCGCGCAGCCGTTGCCGAGGCCAACGCTTCGGGCGCCTTCGGGCGCTATCGGGTTGCTCTCATCGCGCTCAATGACGACCTGGATCCGCCCACGGCGGCCCGGCAGGCGCAGGCGCTGGCGCAAGACGACGATGTGCTGGCCGTCATCGGGCCCTTCGACCAGGCCACCGCCGCTGCCGCTGCGCCGATCCTGAGCGCAGCCGGCATCCCGACCCTGGTTTTTGCCCCTCTGGCGCAGGAGTTCCCCGGCGTTTGGTCGCTGTGCCCGTCGGCGCACAAGGTCGAAGGAGTGCTGGCCGAGGCTGCGGCGGCCATTGCGGCAGATGGGCTTCCTGCCCCGTGGGTGCACTTTCCCGGCGACGCCGCCTCTGCCGCCGATGCGGTGGTTCGTTTGCGGGCGCAGGGCAACGAGGGCGTGATGCTCCTCGGGCCGGATGCGGTGCGCCCCTGGTTCATCCAGCGCGCAGGGGCTGCGGCCGAGGGAACTCGGGCGGTGGTGTGCGATCTTCCGGGCAGCGCGTGGGACGATGCGGTTCTGCCCGTGGTCGGGCTTTCGCGAGCGGGCGTTGTGCTGCTCATCGAGGCGCTCTCGTCCGCCGCCCACGGTGAGCTGCGCCGGCCGACGGTGGCGGCTGCGCTGGCGTCTCGTTGGTCGGCGGGACAGCTCCCGGCGGCCGGGGGCGGGCTGACCCCGGGCCTGCGGTGGTATCGCGTAGAGGACGGCCGGTGGCAGCCTGTAACTCAGGAGATGACCGCCCCGTAGGGGCAATTCGAGATTGTGGGGGTGTTCTGGCCATGGAACGGGAACGCGACGAGAATCAACAGATTCTGGCCTATCTGCGCAAGCATCAGTCGGCTATGGTGGACGACTTGATCCGGCTGGCGGAAATCGAATCCCCGAGCACCGACAAGGCAGCGGTTGACCGCCTCGGCGCGCTGCTGGCCGATCAGTTGCGGAGCCTGGGTGCAGCCGTGGACGTGCTCCCGCAAGACGGTGCCGGTGATCACTTGCGGGCGCGCTGGGGGGACGGCCCGGACGGCGTGCTCCTGTTGTGCCACATGGACACGGTGTGGGATGTGGGCACGCTGGCGCGCATGCCGGTGCGCGTCGCAGACGGCCGGCTGTACGGCCCGGGCGTGTTCGATATGAAGGGCGGCATCGTCAACGCGTTGTGGGCCGTTCGGGCGCTGCGGGAGCTGGATTTGCTGCCCGACCGCCGCATCACCTTGCTCATCACGTCCGACGAAGAGGTGGGCAGCGCCACGTCGCGGCCGCTGATCGAAGCCGAGGCGGTGGCCCATGGGATGGTCTTTGTCCTGGAACCTGCCCATCCCCCGCGCGGTTCGTTGAAGACGTGGCGCAAGGGCGTAGGGCTGTATCATATGCGCGTGAAAGGGGTGGCTGCCCATGCCGGCGCCGCGCACGACCAGGGGGTCAACGCCATCGAGGAGTTGGCGCATCACATCCTGGCCATCCAGGCGCTCACCGACTATGCGGCCGGCACAACGGTGAACGTGGGCGTGGTCGGCGGCGGCACGCGCTCCAACGTGGTGCCCGAAGAGGCCTGGGCCGCGGTGGACGTGCGGGTGATGAATCAGGCCGAGGCGGAGCGGATTGACCGTTTCGTGCGCGACCTCAGGCCGAGGCTGCGGGGTGCTTCTGTGGAGGTCTCCGGTGGCCTGAACCGGCCGCCGATGGTGCGGACATCTGCGACGGTGGCGCTGTTTCAGCGCGCTGCGGCCATCGCGGCTGGGTTAGGGTTTTCGGTGGACGAGACCGGCACCGGCGGCGGCTCCGACGGCAACTTCACCGCCGCGCTGGGCGTTCCCACCCTGGACGGCCTTGGTGTGATGGGGGACGGCGGCCACGCGCAACACGAGCATGTGATCATCTCATCGCTGCCGGAGCGCGCCGCTTTGCTGGCAGGGATGCTCAGGAGCTGACCCGAAAATCGTCGCCGGACGTGCCAGGCATCCTCTCAGGTGCCTGGCACGTGGACACGGACTCGTTTTCACGGCACGTTGCGCGCTGGCTGGCCCATGAAAAGGACGGGCCAGGCATCCTGTGGGTTGCCTGGCCCGTAGTGGCGATGACTACCAGTTGTTGCGGCCGCCGCGGCGATCGCGATCCCGGCCGCCCGAGGAGCGGCCGCCTCCGTAACCGCCTCCGCCATAGCCGCCACCGGAGCGGCCGCTTGAGCGGCTGCTGGAACGAGTGTCCGCAGGCTGTTGGGCCCTGAAGCAGTCAGAGCAATAAACCGGCTTGTCCCCGCGCGGCTGGAAGGGGACCTCCGTCTCCTTGCCGCACTGCGCGCACACGGCCGGGTACATCTGACGGGGGCCGCTGCTGTAGCCCCCACCGCCGTAAGCGCCCTGTCCGCCGCTGGCGCGCTGCGCTTTGCGCACGGCACGACAATCGGGGCATCGGCTGGGCGGGTTGGTGAAACCTTTCTGGGCGTAGAAGTCCTGCTCCCCTGTGGTAAACGAGAATTCCTTACCGCAGTCCACACACACGAGTGTCTTGTCCGACATGAATGTTTTTTCTCCTTGAGAAACTGAAACTGAATATGATCTGTACCGTCCGTTTGCGGGAGCACGAGGGGACTTAGACTTGAGGGAGCAAGACCCTGGGTCCGACCGACTTCACCGGAAAGCGGAACGTATTACGTTCTCTTTATAACACCGATCGAACATAAATGCAAATTAGCGGCAACAGTATTCCGGGGCAAGCCCCGGCGTCCAGATTTTCGGTACAGGGTGTTTCCTCCTCGGGCGGCAGGTATGCTAAAATGCGTTTTGCTATGACATCTCTGACGTTGACACCGGCACAAGCCGCCGTAGTAGCACTGCCGCCTGCATCCCGGATCTTCCTGGAAGGCCCGGCCGGCGCCGGCAAGACCACGGCGGCGGTCGCGCGACTGGTGGGGCTGTTGCGTGCCGGCGTGCCCGGCCATCAGGTCCTGGTGCTGTTGCCGCAACGTACCCTGGCCGGCCCGTTCACCGCTGCGCTGCGCAAGCCATCGGCGCCGGCGGGGAGCGAGGTCACCATCCTGACCCTGGGCGGCCTGGCGCAACGCTCGATTGAACTGTTCTGGCCTCTGATCGCTGAGGAGGCCGGCTTCGCGCACCCTGACCGCCCCCCGGTCTTTCTGACCCTGGAGACCGCCCAGTACTTCATGGCCCGGGTGGTAAGGCCGTTGCTGGCCCAGGGCTATTTCGATGCCATCACCGTTGATCGCAACCGCCTGTACAGCCAGATCCTCGATAACCTGAACAAGGCCGCTGTGGTGGGCTTCCCCCATACGGAGATCGGCGCCCGCCTGGTGGAGGCGTGGGGGGGCGAAAGCGCTCAGGCCAGGGTCTACGCAGAGGCGCAGGAGTGTGCGACGCGTTTTCGGGCGTACTGTCTGGCCAACAACTTGCTGGACTTCTCGCTCCAGTACGAGGTCTTCGTCCGGCGGCTGTGGCCCCTCCCCCAGTGTCGCGAATACCTGCTGGGACGCTATCGGCATCTTGTCGTGGACAACGTGGAAGAGGACACCCCTGTCGGGCACGACATCCTGGCCGATTGGCTGCCGCGCTGCGATTCGGCGTTGATCGTCTACGATGTGGGCGCCGGATACCGGCGTTTTCTGGGCGCCGATCCGGCCAGTGCTTATCGGTTGAAGGGCCTGTGCGAGCAACAGGTCGCCTTCGCCGGATCACTGGTGATGTCGCCGGCGGTGGCCGCGTTGAGCGCAGCGTTGCGACGGCAGTTGGGGCCGCGGCCTTCGCCCCCGGCCGGGCCGGCGGAGATGGGCCGACGAGGTGTTCCGGCGGAGGAGATGGCGTTTGACCTCTCCCCCGACCCTTCTCCAGCCAGGGGAGGGGAGGTGGCGACTCTCCCTTTCCTGCCAGGGGAGGGGGCCGGGGAGTCAGGTGCCGATCTCCGAGCCGCTATTGACTTTGCTGCCCATCGTTTTCACCCGGAGATGCTGGACTGGGTGGCCGACGAGATCCGCCGTCTGGTGGAAGAGGAAGGGGTCAAGCCCGGAGAGATCGCAGTGCTGGCTCCGTTTCTGGGCGGCGGGCTGCGCTTTTCATTGGAGGTGCGACTGGCGGCCCGCGGCATCCCGGCGCGCTCGCATCGGCCGTCCCGGGCCCTGCGCGAGGAGCCGGCCACCCTCTGCCTGTTGACCCTGGCCGCGCTGAGCCATCCCCACTGGGGGATCGTCCCCGGCAAATTCGACGTGGCCCACGCGCTGATGCTGGCCATCGCCGACATGGACCTGGTGCGCGCCCGGCTCCTGGCCGAGATCGCGTATCGCGTGCGCGACGGCGTGCCGACTTTGGGCCCCTTCTCTGCGCTGGAGCCGGACGCGCAGGAACGGATCACTTTTCTGTTGGGTGGCCGGTACGAGGGGCTGCGTGCCTGGCTGGAGGCCCAGAAGACGGCCCGCCGGCCCGGCGTGCGGCGCCGTGGGCGGGCCGACGAGGGCGTGCAGCCTCTGGATCACTTCTTGAGCCGGCTGTTCGGCGAACTGCTGTCGCAGCCCGGTTACGGGTTCCACCGCGACTACGACGCGGGCGAGGTTACGGCCAAGGTCGTCGCGTCGGCCCGCAAGTTCAGGGAGGTGATGATGAACCTGCCCTCTGCAGGAGAGGAAAGCCGGTTGGACGCGTTGGGCCGCGAATACGTGGGGTTGGTGCAAGACGGCGTGGTGGCCGCGCAATACGTGAAGAGCTGGCAACGGCAGCCCCAGGACGCGGTGTTGCTGGCCCCCGCCTACACATTCTTGATGAGCAACCAGGCAGTGGACCATCAGTTCTGGCTCGATGTGGGCAGTGTCGGCTGGTGGGAGCGGCTCTATCAGCCGTTGACGCAGCCATATGTGCTCAGCCGGCGGTGGCCGCGCGACCGGGTGTGGACCGACCTGGACGAGTACATGGCGCGCGGGGAGGCGCTGGCAGCCCTGGTGTTGGGCCTGGTGCGCCGCTGTCGGGTTCAGATTCACCTGGGCCTGTCGGAGTTGGGGGAGCAGGGGATCGAACAGCGCGGCCCCCTCCTTCGCGCCATCCAGAACGTCTTGCGCGCTGCCCACAACGCGTCCCGCCCTTCATAGCTCGCGGCACGCATACGCAGTACGCAGTACGCAATACGCAATACGCAGTACGCAGTACGCCATACGCAACACCCATGTTCACACCACGTCCCAAACAAGCGGAAGTGCTGGCCTACACCGGCGGCAGGATGGGGGTCTCGGCGGTGCCGGGCAGCGGCAAGACGCAGACCCTTTCCGCCCTGGCCGCGCAACTGGTGGCCAGCGGCATCCTGGCCGATGACCAGGAAGTGTTGATCGTCACCCTGGTCAATTCGGCCGTGGACAATTTTGCGCGCCGCGTGGCCGAGTTCGTGCGCGAACGCGGGTTGTTGCCCGGGATCGGCTATCGGGTGCGCACACTGCACGGGCTGGCCCACGACATCGTGCGCGAACGGCCGGCGCTGGTGGGGCTGTCCGACGATTTCACGATCCTGGACGAACGCGAGACCTCCCAGATCTTGCAGGAGGCAGCCGAGGCCTGGGTGGCTGCCCATCCCGGCGCGGCCGACCCCTGGCTGCTTCCCGACCTGGACGACCGTAAGCGCGAATGGGTGACCCGTGAGCAATGGCCCAGGGCGGTGGAGGCGATCGCCGGGGTCACCATCCGCCTGGCCAAAGACCTGGAGCTGACGCCCCCGGTTGCCCGGCAGCGCCTGTCGGAGCTGACCGACGTGTTGGCGTCCCGGGGCGAGGAGGAGGGCCTGGCGCTGTGCTCCCTGCTGGACATGGCGCTGGCCATCTATGCCGATTATCAGCGCGGCCTGGCCTATCGCGGCGCGGTGGACTACGATGACCTGATCCGCCTGGCGCTGCTGGCCCTGCAGTCGGACGCGGACTACCTGGGGCGGTTGCGCTATCGCTGGCCGATCATCCTGGAGGACGAGGCGCAGGACAGCAGCCGGTTGCAAGAGCAGATCCTGCGGCTTCTGGCCGGCGTATCCCCCGCAGACCAGGGCACAGCCCCGGGCAACTGGGTGCGCGTGGGCGATCCGAACCAGGCGATCTACGAGACTTTCACCACGGCCAGCCCCAGATACCTGCGCGATTTCCTGGCCGAACCGGGGGTGATCGCGTGTGAGCTGCCCAATTCGGGCCGGTCCACGGCGAGCATCATGGCGCTGGCCAACGCGCTGGTGGACTGGTGCCGCACCGCGCATCCCGTCCTCGCGCTGCGCGATGCCCTGGCCCCCACCCACATCCTGCCCACCCCCGAAGGCGACCCGCAACCCAATCCGCCCGATAACCCCGACGGCGTCCGCCTGATCCGGCGCAAGATGACCCCTGCCGAGGAGTTGCAGGCGGTGATTGATTCCCTGGCGCGCTGGCTGCCGGAGCATCAGGACCAGACGGTGGCCGTGCTCACCCCGCGCAACGAACGGGGGGAGGCGGTGGTCAACGCGCTGAAGGCGCGCAAGATCGAATGCATCGAGCTGCTCCGCAGCACCCGTGCCACCCGTGAAGCGGCCGGCGCTTTGGGCAACGTGCTGAATTACCTCGCCGAGCCGACTTCGCCGGCCCGGCTGGCCAGGTGCTTCGAGGTGTGGCGCCGCGAGGACCGGGACGATCCCCTGGCTCGGGCGCGCGTCGAGGCGATCAGCAAAGCGTTGCGCCGTTGCAAGGCTGTAGAGGACTTCGTCTGGCCCCGGCCCGATCCCGATTCCCTGGCCGCGGTGGCGTTGCCCCCCGACGATGACCTGGCCGAAGAGCAGGTGCGGCAGTTCCGGGAACTCCTGCGGCGCTGGCTGGCGGCTGTGACGCTGCCCATTGACCAGCTCCTGCTGACCGTCGGCCAGGACTTGTTCCGCCGGCCGGCCGACATCGCGCTGACCCATAAGCTGGCGGCCGTGCTGCGTCAGGCCGCAGACGCGCATCCCGACTGGCGGCTGCCCGAGCTGAACCAGGAGCTGGTGCTGATCGCCAGGAACGAACGCAAGTTCCTGGGCTTTTCGGACGAGGATACCGGCTTCGACCCCGACGCGCATAAGGGCAAAGTGGTGGTCGCCACAGTCCACAAAGCCAAGGGGTTGGAGTGGGATCGTGTCTACCTGATCTCGGTCAACAACTACGACTATCCGTCGGCGCAGCCGGGCGACAGTTTCATCTCGGAACGCTGGTATCTGCGCGACGGCCTGAACCTGGAGGCCGAGGCGCTGGCCGGTCTGAAAGCCCTGGCCGAAGGCGCGCCCCTGCCGCCCCTGGGCGAAGCGACTGCCCAGGCGCGCATTGACTACGCGGCCGAGCGGCTGCGGCTGCTCTACGTGGGGATCACCCGGGCGAAACGAGAGCTGATCGTCACCTGGAACACCGGCCGGCCCGAACGGCCGGCCCAGCCCGCCGTGCCGTTGATCGCGCTGCAGGAGTGGTGGCAGACGAGGGCAGGGGGAGCGCACGAAGGTTGAAGTTTGTGGAGCCACCGATGTTACCGTCCGATTTTGTGTTCACCCAGGCCAATCTCCAGGATTTCGTCGAATGCCGGCGGCGTTTTCAACTGCGCTACCTGTGGGAGCTGGCATGGCCTGCCATCGAGGCGGAGCCGGCGGACGACTACGAGGCGCACGTGCGGGACGGCGAGCTGTTCCACCGGCTGGTGTACCAGCATCAACTGGGCCTGGACGCCGTGCGCCTGCAGGGCATCGTCGCAGCAGCCGCGCAAGAGGGCGCGGAGCAGTTGGCGGCCTGGTGGGACAATTACCTGCACGCCGGGCCTGCCGATCTGCCGGAGCAGCGCTATCCGGAGCTCATCCTTTCCGCGCCGCTGGGGAACCATCGGCTGCTGGCCAAGTACGATCTGGTAGCGGTGACGCCAGGCGTGCGCGCCGAGATCGTGGATTGGAAGACCGGGGCACATCGGCCGTCCCGCAGTGTGCTGGCCGCCCGCTTGCAGACGCGCGTCTATCGCTACGTGCTGGTCGAGGCCAGCGCACACCTCAACGGCGGCCAACCCCTCCGCCCCGAGCAGGTCGCCATACGCTACTGGTTCACGGACTTCCCCCACGATCAGGAGCGGTTTCCCTATGACGCAGTTCAGCACGAGGCCGATCGCAGGTACCTGACGGGCCTGGCAGCCGAGATTGCTGCGGCCGGCGAGGACGACTTCCCGCTGACCGACGACCTCCGGCGTTGCCGTTTCTGCGCCTACCGCTCTTTGTGCGGCCGCGGGGCAGAGGCCGGGCACATGGCCGAGGCGGAGGCCGAACCCGAGCCCGCGGCCGATGTTGCCGTTAGCTGGACGGAGAGCTTCGATTTCGAGCAGGTGGGAGAGATCGCTTTCTGATGTTCCGACGTGCCTGGCGCGAACCCGAGCTGATAGACGTCCCTGCTGCCTTGCGTGCTGCGGTTGGCGGTCATCCGTTGGTGGCCGAAACCCTCTTTCGCCGGGGTATTGCCGAGCCGACGGCTGCGATGGCTTTCCTGGACCCTGCACGTTACAGCCCTGCTCCGCCAACGGCGCTGCCGGGCATGGGCCGGGCCCTGGCGCGGTTGACGCGCGCCATCCGGGCGGGCGAGCCCATTTGCGTGTGGGGCGACTTCGATGTGGACGGCCAGACCGCCACTGCGGTGTTGGTCTCTACGCTGCGCGATCTCGGTGCCCAGGTCACTTATCACGTCCCGTTGCGCGAGACGGAGGGCCACGGCGTGGGGGTGGCTGCGCTGCGCCAGGTGATCGCTCAGGGCGCCCGCCTGATCCTGACCTGTGACACCGGCATCACCGCGCACGCTGCCGTCGCCTATGCCCGTTCTCAGCGCGTGGATGTTATCATCACCGATCATCACGACCTGCCGGAGACGCTGCCCGACGCGGCGGCCATCGTCAACCCCAAGCTGCTGCATCATCACGCGGAGGCCGCGCCGGGTTTCGCCGGAGAACCCGCCGCGCCCTCCGCGCATCCGTTGCTTGACCTCCCCGGCGTTGGGATCGCGTACAAGCTGGCCGAGGCGCTGTATCATTGGGCGCGTCGGTCCGATGAGGCGGAAAAACACCTGGACCTGGTCGCGTTGGGGATCGTGGCCGACCTGGCGGTGCAACGCGGGGATACCCGCTACCTGTTGCAGCGCGGCCTGGAGGTCCTTCGGCGGGCAGAACGCCCCGGCCTGGCTGCGCTGTTCGAAGCCGCTGACCTGGGCCCCGAGCGCTTAACCGAGGACCATATCGCTTTCGTGCTGGGGCCAAGGCTCAACGCTGCCGGGCGCCTGGCGGACGCCGGCCCTTGCGTCGAGCTGCTGACCACCGACGACCGGACGCGAGCGAGGATCATCGCGGCCGACCTGGAGATGCTCAACCGCAGGCGCAGGCTGCTGTGTGACCAGGTGGAACGGGGTGCCGAAGCGCAGATCAACGCCGACCGATCGTTGCTGGATGACCCGGTCCTGGTGCTGGCCAATCCTCACTGGCCCGCCGGGGTGATCGGCATCGTGGCCAGCCGGCTGGTGGAAAAATACGGCCGGCCGGTCGTCCTCATCTCGGCCCCGGCCGACGGGGTGGGCCGGGCGTCGGCGCGCTCGGTGGAGGGGGTTAACATCACTGCGGCCATCGCCGCCCACGCCGACCTGCTGTTGGGCTTTGGCGGCCATCCCATGGCGGCCGGCTTCACCATTGACCCCGACCGCATCCCCGAATTCCGCCGCGCGCTGACCCGCACCGTGGCGGGGTTGGTTGGCGGCCGGGAACCCCAGGCCCTGACCGTGCACAGCCGCTTGCCGCTGGGCGAATTGTCGGTCGCGCTGGTAGACGACCTCGCGCGACTGGCGCCGTTCGGCCCCGGCAACCCGCCGCTGGTGCTGATGGCCGAACGGCTTAAGCTGGTGAATAGCTGGACGGTGGGCCACGATGCGGCGCATCGCCTGCTGGTGGTGGCCGACGAAACGGGGGCCGACCGGCGGGTGATCTGGTGGGAGGGAGGGAGCGAGGAGCCGCCGGAAGGCCTGTTCGATCTGGCCTATACGGCGCGGGCCAGCACCTATCGGGGCATGCGCGAGGTGGAGGTGACGCTGATCGCCTGGCGCCCCACTCCCGGCGTCGAGTCCGTGGCCAGGACGGAACCGGCGCTGGAGGTCGTGGACTACCGCCAGGTTCCGGACCCCCGTGAGGTGCTGGCCGGGTTGGCAGCCGAAGCGGATCTTGTCGTCTGGCGCGAAGGCAAAGCGGCTGCCGAAGTCACGGGCCACGACCGGCGCGACCTGCCGCGAGGGCGGGCCCTGGTCATCTGGACGATCCCGCCGGGGTTAGCCGAGCTGCGGGCTGCGCTGGCGCGCGTCCAACCGGCCCGGGTCTACCTCTTCGCCGACGATCCGGGCATGGATCATCCCGAGGCGTTCCTTCAGCGCCTGGCCGGGCTGGTCAAACACGTGCTGCGCAGCCGGGAGGGCCGCGTGACCCTGGCCGAACTGGCCGCAGGCACTGCGCAGCGCCGGGCCGTCGTGGAGGCAGGCCTGGCCTGGCTGGCCGGCCGGGGCCACATCCGCATCGTCTTCCAGCAGGACGAGGAGATTATCCTCGCGCCGGGCGACGGCGTTGCGCGCCCGCCTGCAGAGCAAAACAGCCTGGCCCTCCGTCTGGAGGCCGCGCTGGCAGAGACGGCAGCCTATCGGGCTTACTACCGCCAGGCCGATCCCGCGGCGGTGCTGCGGGCTTGATATGCCCCAGAAGCTCTGTCCGGCCGTTCGGAGCCGCAGCAACCGCCCGAAGTCACATGGCCACTTGCTCGGCCGGCCGGATGAGCATGACAGGCAGGGGGCTGCGACGCACGACCTCCATCGCCACGCTGCCCAGGAGCAGGCGCACGATGCCCGTGCGGCCGCGCGTGGTCATGACGATCAGGTTCACCCCCAGCGCCTCCGCGCCATAAGCGATGACATCGGCCGGCCATCCCTCGCGCGTGATCGTTTCGACCGACAGGCCGGCCTCGCGCAGCCCCTGGGCAACCTCTGCCAGGTAAGACTCCGCTTGTGCCGTCAGCTCGGGCATCACGCCCGGCACCAGGACTTCCCCCGACACATACGGTGCCACGGGAGGTTCTACCATGCGCATCAGCAGGATCGTCCCGTCGAGTGCGCGCGCCAGGTCTGCGGCGTGAGGCAGCGCGGCTTCCGCAAAGAGCGATCCGTCCAGCGGCACCAGCAGCTTGATCTTCCCCGGCTCCAGGGCCAATGGCGTGACTGCGCCGGTGGGGCGCACCAGCAAGACCGGCACGGGGCTGCGGGCCAGCACCTGTTCGGCCACCGAGCCGTACACCCACCGGCCCAGGCCGGAACGGCCATGTGTGCACATGACCACCAGGTCCGCCTTGCGCAGGCCGACCTCCAGCGTGATCATTTCAGCGGGGTCGCCATAAGGGGTTGCGATGTCAACGTTGAGATTCTGCTCGGACAGCCCGGCTGCCAGGGCCGACAGGTAGTCGTGGGCCTCGTTGACGGCCTGAACCTGCGCATCCGTGGCATCAACTCCGGGAAAGACGGACGCGCTGACCGCGCGCACCAGGATCACCTGGGCTTGCAGCGCCTGTGCCAGGGATGCGGCCACCGGCAACGCCCGTTCGCTGAACGCGGAACCATCCAAAGGGACGAGAATTGTCCGGTACATCGTTGCCACCTCCTGTTTTGAGCTACGGACACCGGATGATCCCCTGAGCCCACAGGCAGCCGCCGCAGGTGGGGAAGGTGTTGCCGAAGCAGTCCTCTTCATTGGCCAGGCTGTAGTCGCAGCCGCCGCAGAAAGTGCAGGGCGAGAAATCGAACACCTGCACACGGCGGCGGAAGGCGATGTGCCCGGCATCGTGCCACAACTCGGCCAGGGTTTTTTCCGCCAGGGTGCCGACGATGTAGGCCCGGCTGTGGCGTTCGCGGTCGTTCAGATAACTCGTGTGTGAGTGCAGCAGCGGCAGGCACGGGCTGAACCCGCCGTCCCAGCGGACTGCGCCTGCGCCGGTGTCTACGAACGGGCAACGGTTGTTGGCTGCGCCCAGGTTTTGATCCACCAGGGCGATGTTGCGATGGCTGCGGAACACCTGATACAGGGCCGGCGCGGTGTGGTCGTCCACATCCATCTTCGGCAACTCCACGCGCGGCATCCAGGCTGAAGGCAGATAGGTGATGTCGCTGAGCGCGCGACGATAGAGGAGCTCGTCGCACATCTCGGCCGTGTGGGGCAGCACGTTAGTGATCAGGTAGCGCGTGGCCCCCAGGTGTGCGCCAAGGGCCAGCAGCCGTGGCAGGTCGGCGATGTTGCGGCGCATGGCCACGAAGGCAATGCCGATTTGGGGTCTCGGCCGGTGGGCAGGCGGCCGCAGCGCGGCGAAGCGGCTCACGTTGGCCAGGACTTCCGGTAACGCGGCGCCCAGGCGCACGTCGGCGTAGCTCTCCGGCCGCGCGCCGTCCAGCGATACCCACAGCCGATCCAGTCCGGCGGCGATCAGGCCGCGCGCGGTTTCCTCGGCCAGGAGCACGCCGTTGGTGATCAGCTCCACGGAGCAGCCGAGCGCCTTTGTCGCTGCGACCATGTCCACGATGCGGGGGTGCGCCAGGGGTTCGCCGAAGCCCCCGAAGAACACGGTCGGCGGTGGGGAGAAGGCGCGCAGCCCGTCCAGCACAGCCGCGAAGGTTGCGTCGCTCATGTCGCCCAACGTTTCGTCCCATACGTTGCGGACGCAGGTGCGACAGGCCAGGTTGCAGCGTGCTGTGGGCTCGACATAAAGCTTCGCCAGGTGCGTCACCGGCCGGCGCATGTGCAAGCCGTCGGCTGCTTCTTCGATTTCAACCGCAGTGCCGTGCTGGAGGCCGTAGCGTGCCGCAAGTCCGGCCTCGAACGCCAGGCAGCCGTCTTCGTTGATGTGAGCGATCAATTTTCCCCTCCGCCGTACGTTCGGACGCCGGGGCTTGCCCCGGGGCCGCAGCAAGCTGCGGCGTCCATCTCGATCACCGGACGCCGGGGCTTGCCCCGGGGCCGCAGCAAGCTGCGGCGTCCGCTTGTCTTCAGCGCCGGTCCCACAGGCCGCTCAGCCACGATTGCCAGTCGTCGGTGGCGCCCGGAGGCCGCCATGGCTCATCCAGGAACTCGACCTGTACACCCGTCACGCCCGGCAGCGCGGCCACTGCCCGCTGGGCCTGCCAGGCGATCAGCCCTGCCAGCGGACAGCCGGGCGCGGTGAGCACCAATTTCACGGTCACCTGGCCGTCGGCGATTTCCACCTCGCGCACCATGCCCAGGTCCACCACGTTAGCACCCAGCTCCGGGTCCACCACGCCCCGTAGCGCCTCGCGCACGACCTCTTCGGTCAGCTCATTCACCGCTCGCCCCCTCAATTCAACGGCGCACACAGAGACACGAAGACACCGGGGAGAGAAAACTTCCTTGTGCCTCTGTGTCTCCGTGTGAGAACCCCTACTCGGATCCCAACATCCCGCGGATGATCACGTCCACAGCCGTGTCCTCGTCCAGGCCGCGCGCCATCAGCGTCTCCAACTCTTTGCGGTTGACCGACCCGATGGACGCCTCGTGGGTCACCTGGGCCTGATCGTCGCGCACGACCACGACGGGCGTATTGCGTGCGATGGCCGCGTCCCGCACGATCTCGGTGCAATCCATGTGCCCGCGCGCGGCAGGCGCGTTCCCTTCGGCGGTGGTATACACCTCGCTCACGGCCGCGTCCCGCACTGCAATGCGCGTCTTGGTCAGCCCACGGGCGCCTTCGCCGTTCAGGTGTAGCGTCTCGTTCACCCGCAGATGATCGTCCCCGTGGCCGTAGGCCTTGGTCGAAAGCTCGGCCACTCCATCTTTGCCCACGGTGACGTCGTAATCGAACTCCAGCCGGCCGACCCGGCCCTGTACCAGGCTGAAGCTGGTAAAGAAGCGGCCCCCCTCATCTACCGTCACCTGCGCTTTGGGCAGCACCTCGATGCCGCCGTGGGGGCCGTGATAATGGGCCTCGCTGTAGCGCATGGTGGCATTGGGCCCCACGTGGATGCGGGCGTCCATGATGTGCTGGAGGCGCATCGCGTTGGGGAAAGTGCAGTGCGCGATGAACTGCACCTGCGCGCCGGCGCCGATCTCGTACTCCGCCTCGATGCGCTGCACCCCCTCGGCGGGCAACATGCCGAAGCACAGATGAACCGGCCGCTCGATCTGCGCCCCGGGCTCCACGGCAATGCGTGCCCGCACGCCGTCCGGCAGGGTCTCGGCGTGGAAGTGTACCCCTGGCACCTCATTTGCGGCCAGGACGCGGTTGGCGCTGACGACCATCGTGGCGGCTTTGGCCGCTCGTAAGACGGAGGGATCGCCGCCAGCCTGGGTATATGCCTCTAAAAGCGCCTCGAACTCGTTGGCCCATCCCGGCGCTGTTGCGATGGGCCGATGGGGTTTCGTGTCGGTGGTCATCCTTGCCTCCGGCTGTCTCCATTTTGGGAGAGGGACAGGGGGGTGAGGTTCTGTTCTGCCGCCAGCGCGATGCGCTCCGAGGCCGGCCACGGCTGCGCGCCAAACGCCTCGCCGTGCGGCCGACAGCGCCGGCCGTAGAACGCGCGCGTCTCTTCAGGGCTGCCGGAGAAGACGATCGTGCCCTGGCACATGAGCGAGGCCGTGTCGGCCACAGCCAGCATCTCATCGCGATGGGTGATCAGCAGGACCGCCGTGCCCTGGTCGGCCATGCGCCGTACCAACGCCGCGATATCGCCCAGGGTCAGGGTGTCCACGCCGGAGTCGGGCTCGTCGAGGATCGCCAGTTTTGGCCGCATGGCGAACACCGAGGCCAGCTCGATGCGCTTGCGCTCGCCGCCGGACAGCGCGTGGTTGACCGGTCGTCTCAGGTAGACGGCCGGGGACAGCGCTACCGCCTCTAGCGCAGCGGCGATGCGCGCCGGGTCGGCGTCCCGCGCGCCCAGGGCCAGATACGCGCCCACCGGCAGGCCTTCGAAGCGCGCCGGCTCCTGCCAGGCCAACGTCAGCCCCAGCCGTGCCCGCTCGGTGATGCTCAAGCGCGTGATCTCATGGCCGTCGAACCAGATGCACCCCTCATCGGGCGTGTAGCCGGAGCAGCCCATCAGCGTGTAGGCCAGCGACGACTTGCCGGATCCGTTGAGTCCCAGCAGCCCGTGAACCTCGCCGCGCTGAACGGCCAGGTTGACGCGATGCAGGACCTCATAGCCCTCGCGACGCAAACTCAAGTTTTCGACACGTAACAATGGTTCGGTCATGGCATGCCTATAATGAGAGCCTCAGCAACTCATGATGGGATGGCGTTCCGCAAATGTACTATATGCCTGTTGATGCGTTTCCGCAATGAGAAACGTCATGTCGGCCCTTGATCCCGCCCGGCGCGTTGGGGGACGGGGGTTGAGTGCAGCCGCCTGCAGAATCCGGCCTGACGATGCATTGTGCTACAATACAGGTGGCATCCGTCGCGTCGGTGAAATCACGACAGCGGCGACCGGCGGTTCGCCCGGCATCGGCCGATGTGCGGGCCCGGCGGGCGTAACACATCAGGGGAGGTGAAACAGGCCATGCGGGGATGTCGGCTCTGCCACAGCGAACGTTCGACCGTTGCCTCGGCGCTTGGGGTCTGCAGCGCCTGCCTGAAAGCGCGTCTGGCCGAAGCTCGTCCGCACATTGAGGCGGCGCACGCCGCTGCGCGGCGCGAGTTCGACCTGCCCGTGCAGCCCCCGCGCCATCCCAACGGCGTCCGTTGTGCGTTGTGTGCCAACGAGTGCGTCATCGGCGAAGGGGAGCGCGGCTACTGCGGCCTGCGGACGGCCCGCAACGGCCGGTTGGTGCACCTGGCCGGCACGCCCGCAGCCGGGCTGCTGCACTGGTACCGTGACCCGCTGCCGACCAACTGCGTGGCCGATTGGGTCTGCGAGGGCAGCAGGCAGCGGGGCTACCATAACCTGGCGGTCTTCTACGCGGCCTGTTCGGCCGATTGCCTCTATTGCCAGAACTGGCATTTCCGGGAAATGTCGCCGGAGACGGCCAGCACTGTGAGTGCGCAGGAGCTGGCCGCGGCGGCCAATTCGCGCACCTTCTGTGTCTGCTACTTCGGCGGCGATCCTTCCCCGCAGATGCCCCACGCCCTGGCGGCTTCCCGGCTGCTGGCCGAACGCGGGGTGCGCGTGTGTTGGGAGACCAACGGCACCATGCACCCCCGGCTGCTCGACGCTGCAGTGGCGTACTCGCTCCGAACCGGCGGGTGCATCAAATTCGACCTGAAGGCGTTCGACGAGGGGGTGCACCTGGCGCTGACCGGCATCTCCAACCGGCGCACGTTGGAGAACTTCGCCCGGGCCGGCCGGCGGTTCGACGAGCGGCCGCATCCGCCGCTGGTGGTGGCCAGCACGCTGCTGGTGCCTGGTTACGTGGACGCGGATCAGGTGGGCAAGATCGCGCAGTTTATCGCCTCGATCAACCCGGCCATCCCCTATGCGCTGCTGGCCTTTGCGCCCAACTTCTACATGCCCGACCTGCGATGCACTTCCGTGCGCCACGCGCAGGATGCCGAAGCCGCGGCCCGCGCCGCAGGGCTGACAAACGTGCGGGTGGGCAACCGGCACCTGCTGGGGTGGATGTAGGCGGGCCTGTGCGTTCGGCAAAGGCAAAGGATGGGGTTTGGGCAGTCACGCAATTGCGGAGGGTGGCGCTTTGTCGTATCTCATTGACTTCCAACCGGTAGGCCGGCGCGGGCCATGTCCGGAGGGCGGTACGCTGCTGGACGCAGCACGCGCACTGGGCGTGGACCTGGCGAGCGTCTGCGGCGGCAACGGCTCCTGCGGCCGCTGCAAGGTGCAGCTCATCGCGGGCCAGCTATCGCCGGTGACCGTGGGCGAGGAGGCCGAACTGACGGCCGCGGAGCTGGCCGCCGGGTATCGGCTGGCCTGCCTGGCCGAGCCGTTGAGCGATTGCCGCATCCACGTGCCGGCCGAATCGCTCACCGCGCTGCAGCGCACCCAGGTGGAAGGGCTGGAGGTACCGGTCGCCGTCGAACCGGCCGTGTCCTGTTGCGTCGTCGCCCTCGATCCGCCCACCCTGGAAGACCTGCGCGGGGACGATCAGCGCCTGTGCGAGGCTGTGGCCGCGGCGACCGGCCTCGCCGCGCGCGTGCCCGACCTGGAAGTGGCCCGGCTGGCTACAGGCGAGCTCCGCCGGCTGAACTGGGTTGGCTGCGTCACCGTGCGCGGGGATGAGATCATCCACGTCGCCGCGGCCGACGCGCCCTGGCTGGGCCTGGCCGTGGACATCGGCACCACCAAGATCGCCGCGTACATCGTGGACCTGGCGACGGGTCAGACGCTGGCCGTGCGCGGCGCAATGAACCCGCAGATCGCCTATGGCGAAGACATCATTGCCCGGCTGGTTTATGCCTGCAAGGGGCCGGACGAGGCCGGTCGTCTGCAGGCGCTTCTGGCCGACGGTTTGAACCAGCTCGTCTCGGCAGCATGCGCCGAGATCAACGCGCAGCCTGCCGATATCGTGGATGCGGTGGTTGTCGGCAACACGGCGATTCATCACCTGCTCTTGCGGCTGCCGGTGGGCCAGCTGGCGGCCGCGCCGTATGTGCCGGCCGTGCGGTCGGCGTTGGACATTAGGGCGCGTGAGATCGGTTTGAAGCTTGCCCCAGGGGCATATGTGCACCTGCTGCCCAACATCGCGGGCTATGTGGGCGCGGATCACGTGGCGATGTTGCTGGCGACCGGTGTCGCCGACGCGACCGCGACCACCCTGGCGATTGACATCGGCACCAACACCGAGATCTGCCTGGCGCATCGTGGCCGGCTGACCAGCCTGTCGTGCGCGTCCGGGCCGGCGTTCGAGGGCGCGCACATCAAGTTCGGCATGCGCGCTGCGCCGGGCGCCATCGAACGGGTGCGCATCATCGGCGGCCGCATCGAGTACAAGACTATCGGCGACGAGCCGCCGGTGGGGCTGTGCGGATCGGGTATCCTGGATGCGGTGGCGCAATTGCGCCTGGCCGGGATGCTGGATCGCCGCGGCCGACTTGGCGGGCCCCTGGTGCGCGAGGCGGATGGCGACCTGGAGGTGGTGCTCGCCGATGCCGCGGCCTCGGGCAACGGCCGTCCCATCACCGTCACCCAGCACGACATTCGCGAGCTGCAACTGGCGAAGGGCGCCATCCGCACCGGCATCGAAGCGCTGCTGCACGATGCGGGCATCGGGCCGGACGCCGTGGAGCGAGTGATCATCGCGGGTGCGTTCGGCACCTACATTGACGTGCACAGCGCCCTGGCCATCGGCATGTTGCCCCAGATCCCGGCCGAACGGATCGTGCAGGTGGGTAATGCTGCGGGCACGGGCGCACGGCTGGCGCTGATCTCGCGGCGGCAGCGGGTGAAGGCTTCAGAGATCGCGGCGCGGGTGCGCTATCTGGAGCTGGCGCGCACCCCGCGCTTCATGCGCAACTTCGCCGAGGCGATGTATTGGTGAGAAGTTAAGCACGGGCAACGGCGCGCTGTTGCCCGTGCTCGCGGGGCTAATGCGCCGGCGCGAAGACCTGGCCCGAGATCACCCCGCGCAGCGTCCTGATGAGCACGACGCTCCAGATCACCAGCAAGAAGACAACGACCCCGTAGTAAGCTACCTGTAAGAAGGCAAAACCGCTCACCCGCCAGGCCACCCCGGAAGCCACCCCTAACGCGCCCGATGGGAAGGTGAATGCCCACCACGACAGCGCGTAGGGCAGGTTCTGTTGCCGCAGATAGTGCGACACCACCAGCAATGCCATGATGAACCACCAGGCGGCGAAGCCCCAGGTCATCAGGATACCCAGTTTCGCCAGCGGCGCAAAGGCCTGGGGGGTGATCCCCAGCAGCGGCTTGTGCTCGAACAGTTGCATCAATTTGGACAGGTCCACCGCCAGGATGGCCGGCGGCGCGATGCCGATGAAGAAGGTGGCGGCGAACCGGCTCATGGGCAATTGCTCGAAGATGTAGCGGTGGTAGACGGCCGCACCCACGAACAGAAACAGGAACAGGCCCACCCCGAGGCCGATCATGGACAGGCCGAAGATCCATTCGGCGTGGGCCGGGAAGAGGTGCGCCAGCTCGAGCCCGGCGACCGGGATCAACAGCTTGGAGACGGGCGGGATGTACCAGCCGAAGTTCGCGTGGCTGAGCTTGATCCCCTCGTGCCGGTAGATGCGTTCCAGGATCACGAAGCCCATGCCGAAGATGCTCGCTGCGCCGATCAGCCACAGCCAGAAGGCGATCCGGTGCGAGAGAGACGGCGCGAAGAACAGGTCCGGATACCTCAGCAGATCGAGCGCGAGGATGATCAACGAGATCGGCATCGTGGGAAAGAAGTTTGCCGCGATCGGGTGGTTCAGGTCGTTGCGCACTGCTGCCGGGTAGCGGATGAAGCGCCACGTCCACGGCAGGGACATGGCCAGGAACATCGCCGTCGCAATGACCGTGAACACGCCCGCGATGGGCCTGACGACCGGCGCGGGGATGAAGGAGATGACCAACGGAATCACGGCCGTGCCCATCACGGCCGCAAACCAGGCCGGGCTGAAGTGCTGCGCGATTTCGCCGAACGAATACCTTCTGGTGATGCCTGTGCTCATAGACCACGCTCACAAGGGTGATGTCGTGTCAGCTATGATGCACGGGGCACGGGGAAGGTTACTGGTCATCCGAACGCTGGGCGCGAGGTTTGTGGCCTGGTCGTCGAAATCGCCCAGCTTGCGGTGCCAACCTGGGCATCTGAGGCCTGGATCGGCTGGGAGGGGGCCTTGTGCTCTATGATGAACTCCTCAAATCCGTTCCGCAGATTGTCGCGAAAGGCCTGCGCGACCGCAGTGTCGCCGAAGATCTGGAACGAGCGGCTACGATAGTGCGCGTTGAGCATGTACATCAGGCGTTGCAGATCAACGTAGTCGTTCACCGACCCTTCGTTCATCTCCAGGAACGGATACAGCTTTCCGTTGAGCATGTGCAGATCGCGATCCCAGCCACGCGCCTGGAAGTAGGGCAGGTATTGCTGGTAAAGCGCAGTGGACGGCACGGGCGCGAAGAGCATCGGGATGATCGAGCCGACAACCTCCGACACGAACAGGATGCTCTTGACCACGTCGTCAATGCGCTCCTCAGGAAGGCCGTAGAGTACAAACGCGTTGACGTCCATATGTCGCAGGCTGAACCCTGCCGCCTCGCACATACGGGCGGCCCGCACGAAGTGTTCCAGCCGCACGTGACGCCGGTTGAGCTGCACCAAGTAGCTGTCGTCAATGCGCTCGCACGGCAGGTAGATCTTCTGGAAGTTGGCCGCCTTCAACAGGTCAACCAACCGTTGCGACTGGCTGAGGAACCTGGTATCGAAGCCCTCGGGCGCGTAGAGCCGATAGAAGCGCCGCTGTGAGCCGGCCGCCTTCGTCTCGGCCACCAGCGCTTCGAGCAACGGCTGGAAGTTGCGCTCGTAATCCCACAGCAGGAAGTCGGCGTAGAACGCGAAATCCTTGATGCCGTAGCGGTCCTGCACATCGTGCATCTCGGCCAGGATGTCGTCCACGGGCCGGTAGCGCACCCGTCGCTGGCCGCTGTTGAGGGTCAGTTGGGCGCAGTAGGCGCAATTGAACGGGCAGCCGCGCGCCGGCGTGATGATCGCGTAGCCCGGCGGCGTGTCGTAGAGGGAGAGGTCGGGCCACAGGTCGTTGGCCGGCCCTACTTCGCCCGCGACCACGATGTCGGGCCGGACGTATTGGGCCGCGTGTTCCGGGGCCAGGGTGGGATAGATGCCGCCCAGCAGGATCAGCGGTTTGTTCGGCCCCCAGCGCCTGCGCAGCCGGCCCACCAGATCGCGCGCCGACTCCCACCAGTAGGTCATCGTGGCGCTGATCCAGACCTCGTCGGGCGGGTGAGCGGCAGTGAAACCGCGCTCGTCCAGCCACGCGTCGAACTCGCTCCAGCTCTTGCCGAAGTGGTACTTCCACAACTCCAGCACCTGGCCGTTCTTTTCGATCCGGTAAGGCGGCGATTTGGGATCAGGCGTATCTTTCTCGACGAACGACTCGCCCGGCGCAATGCGCCGCCGGGCCACGGTGCGCTTTTCGCCCGGCGCTTCCATGAAATCGAACAGCTCGCGGCGCCGGTAGCCCAGCTTGCCCAGCAGTCGTGCGATGCGGAGCAGGCCATACGGCTGCGACCACTCGGCCCAGTATTGCGTGTCGTAGACGGGCGGATTGATGAGGAGCGCGGTCTTCTGCGCCGGGTCGCCGGGGAGGTCGGCGAGGCAAAATGAGCGGGCGGTCTTCATCGCAATTAGCCGTATGATAACAACCTGGCGAAGCCCGCTTGTGTGAAGTGATGATCCGAGGTAAAAGCTTGCGTCAGCCCTCTCTCTTGCATCACAGCGAAGCTAATGCAATCGGTCAAACCCCACGACTTGTCGTTGCGTTGGCAATATAGCTTCCACCCGGCTGCGACCAGATTCTCACTTGCGGGAATAATCTCCAGAACAGGCAGGCGTCGAAGGCCCTCGATAAAACGGACGGTTTGGCTGCGAACAAGTGGTGCACTCAATGCATCGGCTACTTCCACCAGGACAAATTCGGTCGTGATGAGTCGCGTTTGCTGCCCACGCAGCTGCTCCATGATCCGCTTTGCCGGCTCGTGCAGTTCATCGCTCGTATTGAGTAGAGCCAACCAGGCGACGGTGTCCACAAACACTTCGGTCATTCTGCTTGACTCTCGGTTGGTGTGTGGTGCAAATAAGTGTCATGTCGGTGGGCGAGATCACGGATGCCGGTTTCCACTGCACAGGATTCCACGAGCTGGACCATCATCTGCCAGGCATCTTCAGGGGCAACCTGGGCGACATCCTCTGTTTCGGCTGGTTCGTCAAGAAACGTAATGATCACCGGCTGCCCTTCCCGTCCCTTGATGTTGCGCAGGGGTCGCGCTTGACCTTTCTCGAACACACCTCTGACTGCCAACATGGTTCTCTCTCCTCAGATCAAAGCACCGGTTCTACTGAATTAATTCTAGCATGGACCTTGCCGAGAGACAAGCTTCTCGTTACCCGTTCCCGGCGTTCACCCCAACTCCATCAGACTCTCCTGGATCTCCCGCAGCTCCGCGTCCGTCAGCCCCCACAACTGCGCGGCCAGCCGATCAATCGGGAGCGCCTGATGACACGGCCTGGCTGCCCTGCGATGTATGCACGAACCGCTTGACGCCCACGGGTTTCTGGCCGAAGTTCACGAGCAAGATCACCCTGTAGCCACCCTGATGCAGATACAACAAGCACTGCTCTACATCCTCAGGCAAGATCTCGCTGCGCGCCTTGGTCTCCAGCGCCACCTCCTCGTTGCCGTCCCAGATCACGAAGTCCACCCGTCGTTTGGTGACCACCACGCCATCGAACGTGATCGGCACTTCCACCTCGCGCTGGTACTCCAGCCCCCGCTTGCGCAGCGCCAGCTCCAGGGCGCGCTGGTAGTCCACCTCCATGCAGTGCACTCCCAGTTGCCGCTGCACTTCGATGCACGCGCCGATCACGGCATAGGACAGGTCTTCGAACTTGTGGCCCCTGGCCGACCGCAACTCAGCCATGTGATATCGCTCCATACGAAAGAGTGTGCGTCACGGGGGGCTTTGGATCGCGAAACGCGCGAAATGCTGCGAAAGACGCGAAAGGAGGCGCGCCGTTTCGCGCCTTTCGCGTCCTTTCGCGTCTTTCGCGATCCAAACCCCTCACCCCAACTCCGCCAAACTCTCCTGGATCTCCCGCAGCTCCGCGTCCGTCAGCCCCCACAACTGCGCGGCCAGCCGATCAATCGGGAGCGCCTGATGACACGGCCTGGCTGCCCTGCGATGTATGCACGAACCGCTTGACGCCCACGGGTTTCTGGCCGAAGTTCACGAGCAAGATCACCCTGTAGCCACCCTGATGCAGATACAACAAGCACTGCTCTACATCCTCAGGCAAGATCTCGCTGCGCGCCTTGGTCTCCAGCGCCACCTCCTCGTTGCCGTCCCAGATCACGAAGTCCACCCGTCGTTTGGTGACCACCACGCCATCGAACGTGATCGGCACTTCCACCTCGCGCTGGTACTCCAGCCCCCGCTTGCGCAGCGCCAGCTCCAGGGCGCGCTGGTAGTCCACCTCCATGCAGTGCACTCCCAGTTGCCGCTGCACTTCGATGCACGCGCCGATCACGGCATAGGACAGGTCTTCGAACTTGTGGCCCCTGGCCGACCGCAACTCAGCCATGTGATATCGCTCCATACGAAAGAGTGTGCGTCACGGGGGGCTTTGGATCGCGAAACGCGCGAAATGCTGCGAAAGACGCGAAAGGAGGCGCGCCGTTTCGCGCCTTTCGCGTCCTTTCGCGTCTTTCGCGATCCAAACCCCTCACCCCAACTCCGCCAAACTCTCCTGGATCTCCCGCAGCTCCGCGTCCGTCAGCCCCCACAACCGCGCGGCCAGCCGATCAATCTCCGCCTCGAGCTCCTGCACGCGGGCCGCATCGCCGGCCGCGGTGGCCGCATGGGCCTGTTGGGAGAGGTCGGCGAGGGCACGGTGGATGGGGTCGGTCGGGTCGTACTTCGGGACTCGAATTCGTTCAACCACTTTGGGCGACGCGATCCCACCGCCTCCGCCGCCATAGGACGAAATGGCTGCGAAGTCGGCTGGGCTTGAGTTAAAACAAGCGCAGAAGAAGTGAGCTTCGTCAGCGGCCTCGAAAGGTACAAAGGAAGTATTGTGTTCAGGTATGACGATTTTGCCGGCAGCATCGCTACCAACAACCGATGACACAAGCGTCTGGGCAATCCACGGCCACACCACCTTGTACGGCGCGAAGGTGTAGTCGCCGACGTTGAACAGTGAATAGAAGGGATCAGTCTCCTTGAAATATCGCCGGTAACCCGATCGCTGGCGCAGGTCGGGCTCAAATCGCTTGAGGTAGGCATAAGTTTTGGGTAACCGAACAGCCATCTCTGCCTCTGGTATGGCCTTCAGTCCCATGCCCAGTTCATGCGTAACGAGGATATACGCCGCAGAAGTTGCTCGCCAACGCCCCACATCACGCCCACGCAACAACGGATAAACCAGGTCGGGCTCAATGGCGGCCTGCACGTTCTCGACCTCCCGTTTTGCGCCTTCTGACAGGTTGCTCACCACGATCAGTCCATCTGGCCGCCGTGCGATAATCTCCAACCAGTAAACGCCATTCAACCACGTACAGACACCAGCCCTGCCGACATAGTCGGATTGTCCCAACAGTTTCCCTACTGCTTGAAGCGCCTGTCGTCGTCCCGTGATCCATGCAGAGGTAATATCTTTCCTGTCCACCGGCTGTGCCACGAACTGACGTACAGCGCACATGGCCAGGACCTCATCCAACGTACCGTCTTCCGGGATGCGTTGGCCGGTTACTGTCTTGCGCCACAGATTGTACGGAACCGGATACTTCGTCGCGCGGCCGCGCTGCAGGATGACTACCGCTGTCCGATTGCTGGCGCCCTCGAACGGTTGCAAATCCACCATGTCATCCACCGCCACTACACCGATCGGCGTGCCGTCACCCAACTGGAACCGCCGGAAGCCCTGGCCTCCGCCAGCCGTCTTGAACACGCTCCGCGTGATCACGAAGCCCAACCGCCCGTTCTCTTTGAGGTAGTTGTCGAGGGCCACGTAGGTAAGCAACACCGAAATATCATTTTTGGATTTACCCAGGATGGCATCGAAGCCCTTGTGCGTGAACAGATTATGGACCAACCAAAGCGGCGCGGTCTCCTGGCGGTAATCCCCCGGCAAACTCTCCCAATTCACCCACGGCGGATTCCCCGCCACGAAATCGAACCGCCCCTGAAACAGCGGCGCGAACGCGTTCTTGATGATGCGCGCCCAGATGCCGTTGATCCCCTGGCGCTCCAGCTCTGCCAACTGCTCGTACAGCGCCACGGCCACCCCCACCTCTTCGGCGTCGTTCTCCGCGTCCAGCGGGAAGGCCCGCAGCAGCCGTTGGCGGAACTGGTCGGCCGTCAGGCCGCTGGTCACGCACTCCTCTAACAGGTCGGCCAGTTGGTCAATGGTGCGCGCGTCCACCAGGCCGCGCGGCACGGTGAATTTGCCCACCGCAGTGTTGAAGCTGTAGCCGTGCTGGCCGAACAGGTCCGCGCCCTGGGAGGGGGTCAGGATGCTGTCGGCCAGGTACACCGGGATGCTCACCTCCCGCCGGCGGTGCTGCAACAGGTCGCCCAGCGCCAGCAGGTAGTTGGTGCGCGCCGAGCTCACGGCCAGCGGGTTCAGGTCGAAGCCCACGATGTTGTGCAGGATCGCGTCCAGCACGTCGGCCTCGTTCAGCCCCTTCTCTTCCGCATAGGCCCTGGCCCGCTTGATGGCCAACACCAGGAACGTGCCCGAACCGCACGCGGGATCCAGCAGGCGCCACTTCGGGTTGCCGTCGTAGCCCAACTGGTTCAGCAGCCGCTCGGCCAGCCAGTCGGGGGTGTAATACTCGCCCAGCGCGTGCCGCAGCTTTCTGGGCATCAGGTTCTGGTACAGCCGCTTCAGCAGGTCGCGCGTCTCCTCCGGGTCCACGTCCAGCGTCACCAGCGAATAGTCCGCCAGGTCAGCGATCAGCCGGCGCAGCGCCCCTTCCAGCTCCTCATCCCCTTTCGCGTCTTTCGCCCCTTTCGCGTCCATCGCGTCCAGATACCAGCCGAAGAAGTCCCCTTCCAGGAAGTTGCGGATGCCCAGCTCGGCCAGCAGCCCGCCGCGCTCCATGCGGGCCAGGTAGCCGCGCAGCTTGTCGGGATCGTAGTTCGCCGCGGCCGCCAGCCCCGTGCCCACCTTCGGCATCAGGTAGTAGTGCGCCACCTGCAGCGCCAGCAGCTTGATGAAGGTCGCGTAGTAGGTGTGGATGGCGAAGAAGAGCCGTTCGATGTCCGGCTGCGGATCGCGCACGGCGTAGGCCCTCGCCAGCGCCGCGGCATCCAACTGCCCGCCGGCCGGGTCGTAGCCGGTCACCTCCTGGAACTGGCGCCGCCATTGGCGGAAGAGCGTGGAGACCTTGGCGGCCCTCACCCCACCCCCAACCCCCTCCCCTCTCCCAAGATCGGGAGAGGAGAGGGGGCCAGGGGGAGCGGTGAGGGCAACCAGCGCGCGATACAACGCCGGCACCACCGCCCGCGCCGTGTTGCTGTTCTCGCCGAAGTCGCGCACCAGGTTCTCCGGCGTCACGGCCTTCTCGGTGGACAGCGACAGCAGGTAGTGCAGGAACGTCTCGGTGCTGTGGGCCGTCACCGGCACGGGATCATCCACCCGCCACCGGCCATCACGGAAGCGCACGAAAATGAAGAAGCTGCCGTCGAGCACCGCGCCGGCCAGCCGTTCCTTGCGGTGGCGCTCCAGCCGTTCCAGCCCCTCCAGGTACTGCTTCACCTGGGCGACTGCGTGCTGGTTGGGCCGCGCGGCCGGCTCCTTGCGCAGGCTGTTCGGCGGCTCGTACTCGATGACGAAGCGGTTGTACACCGCGTCCGCGCGGCCGTTGATCAGCGTGCGCTCGCGCTCCAGGTTGAGCGTCACGTCGAAGTTTTGGGCGAACTTCTCGATGACGCGTTCGACCGCGGCCACGAGGTCGGCCTCGTTGCACGACCTGCACGCCGCGTCGCGAATCTCCTGCGCGATCTGCGGTGCGCGCTGTCGGACAAAGGCTTCCAGTTCGGTGGGGGTGTAGTTGGGCATGGGGCAGAATGCTCCTCAGCAGCCGTGTTTTCGTCAGATGCGCCAAAGTGCCAAAGTGCCAAAAATCGCTCTTGACGTCACGGGGTTTTCGTGCTATAGTAACCAATGAAGCGGCATCGTAAAGCCTGGTGACCCTGGCCACTCGGAGAGTGGACCTAGCTGGCGCTGAAATGCGCCGGGACAGATTGAAATCGGGGCCCAGGGTGAGCCGCTGATTTTTTCCTCACCACAGGGACCACTGTACGATCTCCTCGACGATGACTCGTTCCGCAATGATATCATAAAAGCGATTCTCGCCGTGCTCGTACTTCTGGAAGATTGCCCAGGCGACGTGATCGGCCGCCTGCAGCTCCTTACTTCTTCTGCATGCGTTTCACGTGCAATTCAATGGCCCTGGGAGCCTTTGTCGCCAGCAAAGCGATCACCAGATAGCGACTGCCGGAAAAAGGTGAAGCGGTCCCGGACTCGTCAAGAAAAGCGCAATACTGCCCGGTGAAGGTTCCCATGCCAGCAGGCCTACGACTGTTCTTGCCGATACGCCGGCCTGGGGAAGATCACTTTCACCGGCTGCCGATAGACCGCATGGCTGATCAACAGCTCCCCCTTGCCCAGCCGCGTCACCGCGTTGCGGATGTCCTGGTCGAACGACTGATTGCCCTCGATGCCGGTCGCCAGATAGTAGGTGCGCAGGCTGCCGTCTATGAAGTAGCGATACAGATGTATCTGAGGACGATACAGGGGCGGTGTGGGGCGGTAGAGATCGCGCAGGTCGGGGGTCGGCGTCTCCAGGAACTCCGTCACCTCGCGGCTTTCGGCGTTGACCAGCATGTCCTCCAGCTCGTCTACGTCGGGCGCCAGCAGTTCCTCCACGGCGCCGCCCGCAGCAGGCAGGACGTCGAGGTTGTCGCTGAGCAGCGTGATGACAGGCTGGAGGAATGACAGTGGCGGCATGGGTCACCTCAGAAGGTCAAGATCCGCACTTAAGCCTCATGTGGCAACGTCACTGATTCTATCATGACACTTTGTGCGTGCCAAACTGCGCCGGTCACAAGCAGGCGTGTAGACGTGGCTTCGGAATGAACGTCGCCATCTGCTGCAAAGAGCGGCCAGCTGCACCATCACCGAGAGCTGATCCTCACCTCCAACGAGCGGCCGGTGGCAGTGCTTGCTGGGGTCGAGGAGGATGACGTAGAAGAAACGTTGGCTGCACTGCGCCGGGCGCGGGCTCAGGCTGCTGTCTCCCGCTTACGCCGGGCTGCGGCCGAGGTCGGGACGAGCAAGCTGTCGGAGGCCGAGATCGAGGCCGAGATCGCCGAGGTACGCCGCCAGCGTCGGACCGCAGTCGGGGGAGAGTAGGCGGATGCTGGTCGTACTGGACACCAACGTCCTGGTCTCCGCCCTGCTTTCTCCGTTTGGCCCACCGGCACGTGTGCTGAATATGATCCTGCGCGGTGAAATCCAGGCGGCTTTCGATGATCGCGTGTTGATTGAATACCGCGAGGTGTTGCTCCGGCCAAAGTTCGGCTTTGCGCCAGAAGATGTGGAGACAGTCTTGACGTACCTGGAAACGGACGGAGTAAGGGTTGTACCCAGGCCTCTGCCATATGATCTGCCTGATCCCGATGACCTGCCCTTTCTGGAGGTCGCTGCAGAGGTCGGCGCGCTACTCATCACCGGCACTACGGCGCACTACCCGGCAGCACAGCGCGGGGCAGTGCGGGTCACTACACCCGGCGAGTTCATGAAGGAGTGGAGCCAGGCACCGCGCGAGACGAGAACGTGACGCCGACGCTGCCGCAGCTTAAGCAGGCGGCGGTGGTGAGGCTATTCGTCGTCCCTGCTACTCCATTTCGTAGATGTCGAGAAAGGAGTTGTCCCAAAAGTAAACCCGGCCGCGGAAAAGGCCATTGTAGTCATCCGAGGCCAGACAATTGAAAGGCTCGTCCAGATGACTGACCAATGGATTCTGGTTCAAACTGCGTTCCAAAGAAGCGAAGTAGTCATCAATATTCATGCGACTGTGACTTCGCTCTGCATGAACTGCCGGACGGGCAACGAGGTAAGGTACAGATGATACAACCCGGCCCACATCATGAGGTCGTCATCGTCACCTAACTCACCATCGCGATAGCGGCGGTAAAATTGGATCGTCGAATAGCCGTACTTCTGTTCGTAGGCGCGCAAGCGCTCACTTAACTCGTCAAAGGTCAGGCGTTGTGATTTCAGCATCTTTCCGCTCCCCGATCACCACAGTCCATCTGAATTATAGCCAATCCTGACTCTTCAGGCAAAATGGGAATCGAAGAGACCCACTGATGCCGGTCTGCGTCTGCGACGCCAACCCGTTTCCCGCGGCGGGTCACCCCGGCGCGCCGGGTCGCGCTCACTGCACCCACCAATAGCCCTGGATGTCCAGGTTGGTCAGGCCCAGCTCGCGCGCCCGCTGCACCACCCTGCGGTACTCCTCGCCGGTGATCCGCCGGGAGATCTCCGGATAGTCGAACGCTTTGTGCAACGGCGTGTACTGCGCCATGATGTTGACGTAGGTGTCCTTGGGCAGCTTCTCCGCAATCCACGCCATCACCTGCTCCGAGCCGGCCACGTCGTTAGGCATCACCAGATGGCGGATCATCAGCCCCCGTTCCATGATCCCTTTGCGATTGGGCTTCGCCACGCCCACCTGGCGGTGCATCTCCAGGATCGCCGCCCGGGTGACTTCGGGATAGTTCTCGGCCCCGGCCGAATACTTCGCCGACATGGCGCCGTCCCAATACTTGAAGTCGGGCAGGTAGATGTCCACCACGCCGTCCAGGAACGCCAGGATCTCCAGGCGCTCCCAACCGCTGGTGTTGTAGACGACCGGGATGCGCAGCCCCCGGCCGGCCGCCACGTCCAGCGCCTTGAGGATGTGCGGGGAGTAATGTGTCGGCGTTACCACGTTGATGTTGTGGCACCCCTCCGCCTGCAGCCACAGCATCATCTCGGCAAAGTGATCAATCGTCGCCTCTGCGCCCCGGCCGAGGTGGCTGATGGTCCAGTTCTGGCAGAAGACACAGCGCAGGTTGCAGTGCGTCAGGAAGATCGTGCCCGAGCCGCCCTCGCCCACCAGCGGCCGCTCCTCGCCGAAGTGAGCGTGAGCGCCCAAGATGACCAGCGTGGCGCCGGGCGCGCGACAGAAGCCGCTCATCCCCTGCAGGCGGTTCACCCCGCACTGCCGGGGGCAGAGCTGACACCGCTCCATGACGGCCCACAGCGCCTCTGCCCGCCGCGCTAACTCGCCCGTCCGGTGGAGCGCCAGATAGGCCGGCTCGAACGCGGCGTCGGCCCGGCCGGGCTCCCCGGTCGGGGCTTTCGTCTCGTCGCGCGGGGGCGTCGGCGACGGAGCGGGCGAGGACGTCGGCGAGGGCAACGGTGCGGGCGACGGCGTCGGCGAGGGCCGGGGCTGAACGCACCCCAGCAGGACCGTGGACAGGCCGACCTGGAGCGAGAGCCTGGCGGCCTGCTCCAGAAAACAGCGGCGCGTCACTCTTTCCGGAAGGTCGTTCATGGCTACCTCCTGCCGGACGATGTCCGAGGCTGTGTCATCATTATAACGAAGCTGGTCAGCTTCAGCAACCCCACCGCGATGCAGGTCTCGACCAGGCCCAGGACGGGGAGCAGGATCACCGCGGCCACGATGCCGGCCAGCCAGCCGCCCAACAGGTCGGCGGCGTAGAGCAGGCCGGCGGCCCCGCTCAGGCTGGCGCCTTGCTTCAGATACAACTGATTGGCCACGGGGAACTGGGAGCCGACCAGCAGCCCGCACGCGAACGAGATGACCAGGAACAAGGCGATCGAAACCGGGGCCGCGTGCTGGCCGCCTGCGGTGGCATGGACGGCCAGCAACGCGGCCGGCAGCGCCAGCGAGAGGCCGACGAGCGCCAGTTCGATCCTCAGGAAGAACCGCCGGTCATCGTGAAGCCGCGACAGGAGCGCGGTGGTGAACGTCGCGCCGGCAGCCGCGCCGACCATGAAGGACGCCACCAACAGGCCGATCCACGAGAACACGTAGCCGTAGACAGCCTGAAACGCAAAGATCACCACCAGGTCGTAGGTCATGCCTGCGAAGCCCGTGGCGGCGACGGCGAAGGGGATGCCGATCGGCCGGCCGCGCGTTCTGCCACGCAGGAGGAAATGGAGCAGCAGGATACCGGCCAGGGGGAGCGAGACGGCCCCCAGGCTGACCCTCTCGAAGCTCCGGAAGAGCCGGCCGAACCCGGGCGCGAACACGGCGTTCCAGTACGACAGGCTGTAGAAGAGCCCCAACGGTCGGAAGTCGCGATTGATCTTCTGGCTGCCGCCCGCGATGAGGCGACTGAACCAGTCCTGCCAGCCGGGATGCAGCTTGTTCTCGATGTGCCACGGCACGATCGCGCTGGCGGTCACCAACCGGTCCTGCATCCTGCCGAGGATCTGGGCCCTGTCCAGCGCCAGGGCTTCGGGAGAACCGGATGCCAGGAAGGTGTTCCCGTCGCTGCCGGGGATGGCTCGCACCTGGGCGAAGACGCTGCGCAGGGTGTGGAAGATGGCGCTGGTGAGATCGCGCAGCGCCTCGTTCTGCAGGCTGAGGGAGCCGGGCGCGGCCAGCACCAGGATGCCGCCGGGATTCAGCCTGTCCCTGGCCAGGGCAAAGAACTCGGCCGTGAAGAACCGGTTGGCCTGCAGGCTTGACGGCGCCGCGATCCCGATGAAGATCACGTCGAACCGCTCCGGCGTTTGTTTCAGCAGCAGCCGGCCGTCAACGTGCGCCACCCGCACTCGCGCGTCGTCCAGCTCCGCTTCGGTCAGCGGCGTGGGGAATCGGCGCAGCAGCGAGATGAGCAACGGGTCGAGCTCCGCATAGGCCACGGTTTCAACCGACGGGTGCTTGAGCACTTCGTTGATGACGCCGCCCGCGCCGCCGCTCAAGATCAGGACCGCCCTGGGTGCGGGATGGGCCAGCAGCGGCAGGTGCACGAACTCCTCGACGGCGACCAGATCCGGCACCGGCGTGATGATGCTCGCCACCCCGTCCTCGAAGAAGATGTACTGGCCCTCGTTTGCCACCACGCAGATGTTGCCGTAGGGCGAGTTGGCGTAATACACCACGTTGAGGTTGCGCCATTGCGCCCGGATCGAGGCCCGGTGCAGCGCGTCCACGTAGCCCGCCAGCGTCAGATAGCCGCAGAGGAGCAGCAACAGGCCCAGGCTCACCACCATGGCCTGCCGCGCCCATCCGGCCCTCCAGCCCGGTGCCAGCAGGACCAGCCCCGTGGCGAAGTTCAGGGCGGCCAGGCCCACGGCCGCCTCGAACGTGTTCAAGTGCGTGACGAGGAAATAGGTGCAGGCGATCCCGCCCAGGATGGTGCCCACGGTCTCGTAGACGTAGACCCGGCCGGCCGCGGCCGCCTCCTGGCCCGAGCAGATGGCGTAGATGCGGCAACTGAACGTGAACAGCGCGCCGTGGAGCAGGCTCGCCGGCAGCAGAATGAGGAGGGAAGCGTAGAAGATCGGCAGCAGCCCCAGGCTTTCCCCGACCGACGCGCCGAGGAGGCCCTTCAGCGTCCGGGTCAGGTAGATCGCGGCGGGCACGGAGAGGGAGAAGAGGACCGCGATGAGCGTGAACGCTTCGAGCTTGTGCCTGGCCCGGTCCACCAGCCGGCCGGGGAAAAAACAGCCGGCCGCTTCGAGGATCAGCCAGTTGGCCAGGATCACGCCGATGGTCAGCTCGTTGCCCGAGAAGACGATCAGCAGCTCGCGCAGCAGGAGGATCTCAGCCACCAGCCCGCTGAAACCCATCACTGCTGCGGCGAGAGCGACACGTCTTGTCATCGGCCTGAATTGTTGTCCGGGGCGGCCCTGCCCCACGGGTGGTTATCTACGAATATCTGCCCGCCTCGGCCTCTTGCCCGCAAATTCGGTCCCGATGTGCACCCCCAGCCGCGGCAGGATCGTCCGGTGCACCAGGAGGATCAACAGCGCCGAGCCGAAAGCAATCACGAAGATCAACAACGCGCTCCCTACGTTGCTCATCAGGTTCGGGTTGATCAGCATCACGGCGGCCAGGGTCAGCATCAGCGTGCCGCCGATCAGCTTCAGGATGCGACCGTGCTTCTCCTCCAGCCTGGAGGCACGCAGGCTGAACACCGCAGCCAGGAAGATCGCCAGCTCGTCAATCTGGTAGATGATCATGTACAGCGCCAGGAGCACCACGAAGGTCAACGCCGTTACCCCCTGGCTGACCAACAGGTTGGTCCACAACACCGGGAAGCCGGCCGTGCAGGAGAACTCCACCAGGGAAGCGCCCGCCGACATCACCACAGTTGCCCCGATCAGCGCGGGCATAGATTCCCCGGCGTTGAGCACGCGGCGCATGCTGCGGTACAGGCCCGGCTTCTTCTCGTCTGAGATGGTGAAGGAAATGCCTTCCTTGTACCAGAAGTAGTCCTTGATGTTCACTGCGGCGAAGAACAGTGCCAACAGCGCCACCACTGCCCGGATCCAGCCCGCGAAGCTGACGATGGTGAACATGGTGAAGAGCCCGGCGATGAACAGCACGTAGACCAGGGACGTCACGGTCAGGAACACCAGGCCGATGATGAGCACCTTCTTACGCGAGCCGGTGTGCAACGTCAGCGCCAGGAGCACCGAGAGCACCCACAGCGAGCAAGGGTTGAAGCCATCCACGAACGCGATGATGGCGGTGCTGATCGCCAGCGACTGCGTGGCCAGGTCCACCGGCCCGATCAACGGCAGGGTCAACGTGCTGCTCCCTGCAGGCGCAGCGGGTGCCGGGTCGGGTGCCGCCGGCCTCGGGTCAGGCGCCGCCGGTTGCGCCAGCGCGGGCTCGGCCGGCGCCAGGGCCACCTCGGGCACAGGGCTCGGCGTGGCCTCGGGTGAGAAGATCCCCGCCCCGGCATCGGGGCAGCCCGAGATCAGGCATGCGCCTACGTAAGCCTCGATCTCCTTGCCGATAGGATCCCTGGCGTAGCCCACCCAGTAACGGTCGCCGATGAAGATGGTAGGTACGCCCGTGGGCTGAAAGCCGAATTTGGCTGCCATAAGGATGAACGGATCGCGGTTCTCGGGGTGGTACCACACCTCGAAGTCCCGGATCTGCACGCGCGGGAAGCGTTGCGCCAGGCCCGCCAGGAACGGCTTGGCATCAGCGCAGTGCGGACAGCCGTCGCCCCAGAAGAAGTAGATGTAGATCGGATCGGCTGTCTGCGCCATGCGATCGGCCGCAGACAGCAGCGGTGATTCTGCAGAAACCGGCATAGACGCGAGCCAGGTGACTGCGAGTATCAGCGCCAGAGCTATCCCAAATTTCAATCGCATTGTTCTCCTCTTGATCTTGAAGGCGTTGCGCCTTCGCGTTTTCGTGTGCGTGAGATGTTGGTCCGGCTCCGCAGCGTGCGCAGGCCGAGTAGGCCCCCTGAAATCGCTCCCAGAGCCAGCACCACCCCGCCCGCGACCAGGCCCGGTGACCCGGCAGTCCCGCCGACGGCCTGAGCGCCTGGCGAGCCGGCGGCAGCGGTTTCCTCGGGGCACGGCGCCGTGAAGTCGCAGGCATCGCCGGCCGTTATCGCAGCGCCGGCCGTCTCCTTGCGCGAGGGCGGCGCCGGCCACTCCGTCCCGCCTGCGGCGAGGGCGGCCTGCACCAGGCCGGGCAGCTCACGTTTGATTTGCTCGACACCCATGAGGGCCCGGTCGCCGATCAGCAGGAACGGCACGCTGGCCCGGCCCCGCGCGTACCCGTAGGCTTCGGCCAGGTCGAAGAACGCGCTGATGTCCTCCAGGCTGACGACTTCGACCAGCCTGACCTCAAGCCTGGGGCCGTACTGTGCCTGCAACACCGGCAGCACGCCGTCCAGCACCTCGTGACAGTGGCCGCACCCCTCCGCCCAGTATACCACAATACGGACCACCGCCGTCACGCCATCCCGGGTTGCCGTCGGTCCGGCGTCGGTCAGGAGGGAGCCGGCCAGGGCCGAGGCAGTAACCACTGCTACTGGCGACCGGCTCTGAACCAGCCGATATCCCCCGCCCTTTTGGGCTTCCGCCAGCGAAGGCAAGAGGCCGGCAAGCACCAGCAGGCAAGCTGCACCCCAGAGCGCAGCTCGCGCAATGCTCATCAACCTGCGCATCACCCGTCGGGGTTCTCCTCACATGAACATGGGATGCACAGCGGCCGGCCGCCCACGTTCCGCACAAAAGCATCTATCACGTATTCACCGCAGCGCGCGCACCGGCTTTTCGCGTAGGAGAGCTGCATCTGCTGGTAGGGGAATCCCACCTCATGTTCCACCTTGAAGATCGCATCGTCGGGCAGCTCCTCCAGCCAGGCCAGCACTTCTTCGATGACCTGGGGCGGCATGTCCGAGGGATCTACCCCACGCAAGCGCAAGGCGTGGAAACGCGACTGCTCCAACTGGTCCACGAACTCAGGCCGCAGGCTATAGCGGATCGCGCCCCCGCGTTGAGGATAGTAGAAGCTGGCGGCCAGCTTGCCGTAAAAGGTCTTGGCGATCATGATCTGGCCGTAGATGGCGCCGGTGGCTGCGCGAATGCCGTCTACGATGCAGGTGTACGGGTTGCCTTCGCCGAACTCCGGCAATACCAGCAGACCCCGGTTGCGCGAGCGCTCAAACCGCAGCGCGGCCATGGCCAGGTTGCCCATGCGGAAGCCGATAGCCAGGTACGGGCAGCGGTGCGTGTGAAACGCTACGGCCCAATCGGGCAAGATGTGGCTGTGAGATGCAGGCATCGCCCCTCGCCGGTCACGCTGTGGCCTGATGCTTTTCGTACGCGCGGGCCTGGGCAATCCAGCCGGTCAACGTGGCGAGATCCGGCACCTCGCGTTCGCACACCAATTGCCCGTTGATCGCCAGGCCCGGGATGGCGTCCAGCGCCATGTGTCGGCGGATGAGGCGCTCATCGCTGACGCGCTCGACTTGCGCATCGGTGATCTCCAGCGTCGCCAGGGCTTGGGCGACCAACTGCTCCAGTTCCACGCATTTGAAACAGCCTGTGCCGTAGATCGTGATGTTCATAGGGCCTCCTTTGTGTTTTTTTGTCGGTCCTGTCTTCATGTGCTTTTCGCCAGACGCAATCGGTCGAGACGTTGCAGACAACGTCTTTAGCCGGCATGTAACGTCTCTACAATCACGCACGCGGCCCGATGGCCGGCATGGGCACCAACAGCGCCTCCAGGCCGGCCCGTCGTTCGGCGTAGGCCGGCTCATACAACGGCGGGCACGCAGCCAGCTCGACCTGCGCCGCGGCCAGCTTGAGCGCGAAGTTCCAGCAGCTCGGCTGGCCACACTGACGGCAGTTGGTTCCCGGCAACAGCTTGTAGAGCGCCATGGCCGTGGGCCGCTGGCGCTCGGTAGTGTCGGGCACGATCTCGCCCCGCTGCGCCCAGGCGCGGTTCACCAGGTCAATCAGCCCTTCCAGCTCCTTGACTGCAGCCTCGCGATCCTCGACGTTGCTGACCATGATCTCGTAATGATCGCCTCCCATCATGGGCACAGCACGATCCCCTGCGCCCACAGGCACTCGCCGCAGGCCGGGAAAGGGCTCCCGAAACAGTCGGTTTCGCAAATGTCCTGCCTTTAGAGATTCTCTGCGGACACCGGCGGCGGGCAGGCTTCCGCCGCACCAGCGATCATGCCCGCGGGTGCGGGCGTCAGCTCATGCGCAAACCAGCGGCGCTGGATCGCGAACGCCACGCTCACCAGGCCGATCATCACCGGCACCTCGATCAACGGGCCGATGACCGCGGCGAACGCCTGGCCGGAGGCGATGGTGAATACCGCCACGGCCACCGCGATGGCCAGCTCGAAGTTGTTGCTGGCCGCAGTGAACGACATGGTGGCGCTCATCCGATAATCCGCGCCGACCCGATGCCCGATCCAGAAGGTCACCAGGAACATCAGCACGAAGTAGAACGCCAGCGGGATCGCGATGCGCACCACGTCCAGCGGCAGCGTCACGATCAGCTCGCCCTTCAGGCTGAACATCACCAGGATGGTGAACAACAGGGCGATCAGGGTGATCGGGCTGATGCGGGGCACGAAGCGCTTTTCGTACCATTCCTTGCTCCGGAAACGCAGCAGGATGAAGCGCGTGGCGAAGCCGGCGATCATCGGAATGCCCAGGTAGATGAAGACCGTCTGCGCCAGCTCGCCGATGCTGATCTCGACTATCGCGCCGGTCAGTCCCAGCGCCTCAGGCAGCACCTTGATGAAGACGTAGGCGTAGACGCTGTAGAAGAGCACCTGGAACACGCTGTTGAACGCCACCAGGCCGGCCGCATACTCGGTGTCCCCCCTGGCCAGCTCGTTCCAGACGATGACCATCGCGATGCAGCGGGCCAGGCCGATCAGGATCAGGCCCTGCATGTACGCCGGTTTGTCGGCCAGGAAGATGATCGCCAGGACGAACATCAGGATCGGGCCGATGACCCAGTTCTGCAGCAGCGACAGGCCCAGGATTTTGGTGTTGCGGAACACCTCGGGCAGGCGCTCGTACTTCACCTTGGCGAAGGGCGGGTACATCATCAGGATCAGGCCGATGGCGATGGGGATGTTAGTGGTCCCGACCTGGAAACGGTCAATGAAGGCCTCCACGCCGGGGATGAAGTAGCCCAGACCGACCCCGACCGCCATGGCGAGGAAGATCCACAGCGTCAGGAAGCGGTCGAGGGTGGAGAGGCGTTTGGTGGTGGCACTCGTGCTCATGGGGCTCCTCTTTGGTAGGTTGGTAGGTTGGTAGGTTGGTAGATTGGTAGGTTGGTAGGTTGGTAGATTGGTAGATTGGTAGGTTGGTAGGTTGGTAGATTGGTAGATTGGTAGATTGGGTAGAGCGGTAGAATAGCAGGTTGGGCTTCCAGCTTACCAAGTTACCAATCTACCAATTTACTACGCTCGGTTCGCTCATTTTTGGATCGGATTTGAGAAATGCGGTAAGCTAACGGCATGACTGAAACACCGACCGTTATCACGCAACCGGTT
>FWPV01000504.1_pt1 | contig 122567 bp, 115 predicted proteins | sample 2228371 | NCBI WGS metagenome assembly FWPV01 (sample SAMEA103939776, study PRJEB20133) | metagenome | reverse complement strand
CCCTCTTCGTGTCTTCTCAGATTGCGCGGATGCAGTGAGCGGCCCGTTCTCCACGGGCGAAGTAGCCCTGTGAAATATTTGATTTCGAGCCAGAGTCGGATTGCGCATCGACGGGCCCTTCCACCTGCGACTCCGCGGATTCTCAAGACAGGGCCGATGGAGGATCTGCATTTGAGATTAACAACGACGGGGGGTCATGGATGGCTCCGTCATCTGCTGGATGAATGTGTCCCGCCATCATGTCCGGCATCATACGGATCACGGAAGCCAGCGCCTCCGCGTGGCCTTCGATCCGCAAATGACGACCGTAGGGCTTTTCCCCGTCGACCTCCGCCTTGCGTCAGCACCCTTGAATTTTTTCATGCTGAAGCCACTGAATGGGCCGATCTCAAAGGGTAATCGTATCTGCCAGAACTTACCATCCCGAAATGAACTTCCCAAGATAATCATTCAATATCATTAACATTTCAAGGACCACCTCCCGGTTTGGCATATCCGCGGACCACTTCCTCCCGCCGCGGCAACTCCGTATTTACCTGATTTGATTCATATATTGGTTTTTTTGGCACCCGGCACAATTGGTGCGATGCGGTGTAGGCAAAAAAGGAAAGGATCACGTACGAACATGACGGTAAACGGAAGGCGGGACATAAGAGACCGGATATCGACCGTATTGTTATCGATCCTGCTGCTTGCTTTCATAACGTCCTGCGGGGGCGGAGGCGAGACCGGTAGCATCGGGGCCGTCGCGTCCTCTCCTACGCTTGTCTCCATCGAAGTGACCCCGGCCGAGCCCGTCATCGCCCTCGGAATGGAGACGCAGTTGACAGCCACCGGGATCTACTCGGACAACACGAAAAGAGACCTGACGGAAACCGTCGCCTGGCACTCTTCGGATGACCGTGTCGTCACCGTCAGCCGCGGGTGTGCCAAGTCTTTGGGCCCGGGCACCGCCGTCGTCTGGGCGCGATCGGAAAACATCTCGGCAAGCAGGGTGCTCACCGTGACGAATGCATCCCTCATCGCCATCAAGATCACCCCCGCCCATCCGGAGGCCGCCCTGGGGACGACCGAGCAGTTTACGGCCACAGGGATCTTCTCCGATGGGTCGATGCAGGATGTCACTCAACAGGTCAGCTGGAGTTCGGCCGACGACGCCATTGCCTCTGTGAGCAATGTGGCAGGCACCAAAGGGCTGACCACATCGTTTGCCGTCGGCAAAACCACCATCTCTGCGGAGCTGGGCGGTGTGAGTGCCGACACGGACTTTACGGTCACCGATGCGGTTCTCGTCTCCATCGAGGTCACTCCGGCGAACACGTCCACCCCGAAAGGGATGACCCTGCAGTTCACCGCCACGGGGATCTATTCCGATCACACCACGCATGAACTCACCCAGCAGGTGGGCTGGAGTTCCTCTGATCCCGCAGTGGCCTCCGTGAGCAACGCGGCGGGCGCCAACGGCCTTGCCACGGCCCTAACCGTCGGTTCGGCGACCATCAGCGCCACCCTCGGCACGGTAACCGGAACGACGACCCTCGATGTGACGCCGGCAACCCTGCTGAGCATCGACATAAGCCCTGCGAACCCCAGCCTCGTCCAGGGAACGATCCGGCAACTGACCGCCACGGGCTGCTATTCCGACAGCTCCACACTGGATATCACGAACCGGGTGACCTGGAACGTGTCCGATCCCGCGGTGGCCTCCGTGAGCAACGCGGCGGGCGCCAACGGCCTTGCCACGGCCCTGACCGTCGGTTCGGCGACCATCAGCGCCACCCTCGGCACGGCGACCGGAACGACGACCCTCACCGTGACTGCCGCTGTGCTGGAGTCCATCGAGGTGGATCCCTACGATGCAGCTACGGTCGTGGGCGTGACCCGGCAGTTTGTCGCCTCGGGCGTTTATTCCGATGGAACCGTGCAGGATCTCACGCAGCAGGTGACTTGGAGTTCGTCCGACCGGACGGTGGCCACCATCAGCAACGCGGCGGGTTCCAAGGGGATCGCCACCCCTGCCCGGGTCGGCTCAACCGTCGTCTCCGCGACCCTGGGCGGCGTGAAGGGCAGTGCGACCCTCACGGTGAGCCATGCAACGCTCGTCTCGATCACGCTGACACCTGCCAACCCGAGTCTCCAGGTCGGCGAGACCCTGCAGTTCACCGCCACGGGGTATTACTCCAACGGCATGGAGTTGGACATCACGAAGGCGGCCTTGTGGAAATCGTCGAGCACCAAGGTCGCAAAGATCAGCAATGCAAAAGCGGGCAGGGGCCTTGCGACGGGAGTCAGGAAAGGCAAGGCCGCCATCACGGCAACATGGAGCGATGTGTCGGGCACGACAACGCTGAACGTGGAATAAGCTCACATCCGTGAAGGAGGTGATCCAGTGGGAGAATACCTATTTCTGAATACATTGATCGCGTCGGTTGTGGTGGCAAAGCGGCTTTCCCGTGAACCCTTCAATATTCATATAGGGGACCTCTACCGTTTGAGCGTACGTGTGGCCGAGTATATCAAGCTCCATGGAAAGGTTCATCGGTCATCATTTTCCATCGTGCAACCGCAAGGGTCATCTCCCATCGGTACGATCAAGAGGGATTTACCATGCAGTCCGCGATCAAATCCAAGGCCCTGATGGACACGCCTTTGGGCCAGGCCCTGGTGGAGAAGGGGATCATCACGCCAGCCGAGCTTGATGGGGCCCTGTCGATACAACAATCCAGGAAAAACGAATATCTGGGTGAGATACTGCACGCCATGGGTATCTCCCAAGAAAAAATCAACAAAGCCCTCGATTGCCTGAATAAGCGAAGGAGGGTCGGGGACCTGTTGATTGATCAGGGTCTGATCAGTCCCGAGAATTTGGACCGTGCCCTGGAGGAACAGAAAAAAATTCAAAACACCCTCGGCATCAGAAAACCCCTGGGCATCTTGTTGTTCCTGATGGGATTGATCCGTTATGAGGACTACAGGAGAGCGCTCTCGAAGCACTTTGTTCTGCCGATGATCTCTCTTGCAGACCGCAGCATATCTCCAGCGCTTCAAAACGTCTTGGGCAAGAAGTATGTCCGTGAACACCAGGTGGTGATTCTGGAAGAGGATGAAAAAACGATCAAGATCGCTTTGGGCGAACCAACATCTTCTCTGATGCAAGAGATCAGGAAATCCATTCCCCCTCACAAAGAAATCATTTTCTACCTGGCCGATCCCTCCGAAATCGAATCCGCCCACAAGAAAATGGTTGATCCTCTGTTGGAGAAACGAATGGAATTGAAAAGGCAGAGTTGATTGACTCTGCCTTTTTCTCTTCTGATGATCATGGTTCGTCGTCTTCCCCCCGGCGGCGGATCTCTATTTCAACCCGTTCACGAGGAAAGAGGCTGTCTTGCCTTGATTTTCGCTGAACCGTCCATTCCGGAGGAGGATATCTGCAAGGATGCCTATCGCCGCATCGCCAAGGATCAATCTTTTTCTCTTGAAAGCTTCAACGTCCGCGTTGATGGCGTTTTCAGGCCCGATATGCCGTTGGTCAGCCATGGATCATCATGTAGCCGGCGATTGTCGCCAACAGGATTGCCACAAAGCGCTGAAATGTTGCACGGGGCATTCGCTCAATCACCCGGTTGGCCGACCACGTTCCGAGAACCATCGCTACCCCCATCAGCGCGGCCAGACCCCAGAACTCACGATCGAGAACGATGTAGTGCTGATAAACCGCCGTTTTCACAGCATGCATCACCAGCGCCGTCGCCGCCTCGCTGGCGACATAGGCCACCGGCGGCAACCCGAGAGAAAGAAAAATGGCGGCCCCAAGCGGCCCAGCGCTGCCCACGAGTCCGGACAGAAACCCAACCACACCTCCGCCACCGACGAGCACTGCGCGCCCCCTCTTGATTTCCAGCAGGCCGAAATATTTCAGCGCGACGAACACCAGGATGGCCGCGCCAATTGAACGCGTGACCAAGTCCTTCGGTAACCGAACAAAGGACAGGGCCCCCACAATACTGAACGGAACGGCCCCGAGCAGAAACAGGCCAACCGGCTTCCAGCGGATTTGTGTGAAACCGAAACCGGCCCGTGAGAGATTACCGATCAGTTGTGCGATCGTCAGCAAGGGAACAGCCTGCGTCACACCCACCGTCGCCACCAACAGCGGTAAGAGCAACAGTGCGCCGCCAAAGCCCGCCGCACCTGAAACGGCCGCAGCTAAGAATGCGGCGGCGAAAAGGTATACAAGTTCGAGCATCGGATTCCAGGGGCCTGACGATGTCTATCTTTCTCGATCAGCATCGCTTTGATCGGGATGATATGCCGACCCATGTAACACCCCTACCGAAGTATCGGAAGTATCGACAGGACGGTTGGGGCCTTCAGATCCTTCAAGATCAGGATTCCTGCACACGTTTCAAGTCAACCTCCCAGGAGGAGACCTTCCGGTCTTCCTTGAAAAAAGCCCCCCTGTTCTTGTATTGGTCATCGGCGACCTTCAGGAGAAACTCCGTCGCCCGGTAGGTGCCGTCCTTCGACCGGCAGATGGAGAGGATGGAGTCACCGACGATGACAAACTGCCCATAGAGATAGCCGAGCGAGGGGTTGAAGGACTTCCATTCCGTGGATTCCCTTCCCTCCTCGAAAGGGGTGATCTCGTAGTCGTTGACGATGCCGATGGCCCGGTCCTCGAGTTTCAGCTTCATCCGGCTTTCGTTGAGCCAGAACTGTTTCAGGTGGGTGATGCGGGCACTGCCCTCGATGGGGATCGCCCTCCCCTCGTCGTCGAAATAATGGCCCGTCGCCCGCCACTTCCCTTCCTCAAGAATGAACGTGTGTTTCATGTCCCCGGTCCTGCCGAGCGGATGTGCCCCCCCTCATAACAACCTTTCTTTCCCCCTGTCAATCCCGTTCGTGTCCCCGTGGATTTGTTCCTTGTCAGTCCCCGTGATCGGTGGTATGAGACGGGGCACTTCACTGGGAGACAGGACCCGGGTGCTCGGAACCGTCGTGAATACCGGCGCCATCGTCGCCGGCAGCGTCATCGGGGTGGCCGTCGGCAAGAGACTCCCCGACCGGCTGAAGGGGATTGTCATGCAGGCCCTCGGCCTTGCCGTCATCCTCATCGGCCTGCAGATGGCCCTCTCGGGGAGGAACCTGCTGGCGGTGATCGGCTGCCTGCTCCTGGGGGCGATCACCGGTGAGATCGTCAACATCGAACGGGGCGTCGAGCGGCTGGGAGAGTGGCTGAAGGCCCGCACCCGTTCGGATTCCTCGACCTTCGTCGAGGGATTCGTGATCGCCTCGGTCCTCTACTGCACCGGCGCCATGGTGATCGTCGGGTCCATCCAGGACGGGACCACGGGCGATGCGGGCACCCTTTATCTCAAGTCGCTCCTCGACGGTACCTTCTCGGTGGCCCTGGCTTCATCGATGGGGATCGGGGTCGCTTTTTCGGCTCTTTCGGTTCTCCTCGTCCAGGGGACCGTCACGCTCCTGGCGGCGAATCTCTCCTTCATGCAGGAGGCGGCCGTTCTCGACGCCGTGACGTCCACGGGGGGCTTGCTCATCGTCGGCATCGGTATCAGCATCCTCGATCTCAAGAAGATCCGCGTGGGCAACATGATCCCCGCTCTGATCTACGCTGTTCTGCTGGCTCTGTACCTGAAGTAAGCCGGGGATCGGATGAGGGTTGTCTCATACTTTCTTCGTATGGCGCCCGTGAAAAAATACGAATGGAAATTCATACCTCCTTCCGATGGTCCCCGGTGGATCTTTTCTTATAATCATTCCGGATCCTTTTTGTGGATCTGACGGCGCCTTGTTCGGCGGAAGGCGGGAGGGCTGTGATCGGAACGTAGAGTTCGATCCACCGTTGAAAAGGGGGGGAGTTCCCCCGCCTCCGCCGCCCTCCTCGTTTCGAAGGACGACGACGGGGCACTGCAGGAAGCGTTTCAGCACCGGAACCGGAAGGGCGGCCCGATGGGGCCGCCCTTCTTTTTACCGCGGGGGTTCCGAAAGGTTCCTGCTAATGCTTCGATCCCTTCAGGCGTTCCTCAAGCCTGCGGGCGAGCAGCGAAAGCGGGTAGCTCATAATGAAGTAGAGGATGGCGACGATCAGCCCCAGGTCGAAGAATCGGAGCGTTGTGGCCGCAAGGATGTTGTAGGTTTTCGTCAGCTCCACCATGGCGATGACGGAAACGAGGGAGGAGTCCTTGAAGAGGGCGATGAAGTCGTTGGTGATTCCCGGCATCGCGATCCTCAGGGCCTGGGGGAGGATCACCGATCGCAGGGTCTCGCCCCGGGAAAGACCGTGCGACAGGGCTGCCTCCGTCTGTCCCTTCGGCACGGCGTTGAGGCCTGCCCGGTAGATCTCCGACTCGTACGCCGCGTAGTTCATGCCGAGCCCGAGCACGGCGGCGGCCAGGGGACTCAGGGTGATGCCGATGTTCGGAAGGCCGTAGTAGAGGATGTAGAGCTGGATCAAGAGGGGTGTGCCCCGGTAGATCTCCACATAGGCCGTGCAGAGTTGCCGCGCAGGAGATGGGCCGAAGGAACGGACCAGCGTCAGGAGCAGCCCGAGCGTGACGGCCAGGGCCATGGAAGCGACGGAGAGGCCCACCGTGATACCCGCCCCCTTGAAAAGGGTCGGGAAGAAAGCGTGGATCGGCGTCTTCCTGCTTTCCTCGAGGCTCGAAGCGCCCGGGGCGGTCCCGCCCACGATTTTCTCCTGGAGGTCGTTCCAGAGGCCCCACTTGTCGTAGATCCGATGGAGTTCACCCGACCGGACGAGGCTCGCCAGCGCCCCGTCGACGGCCTTCTTGAAGTCCTCGTCGCCCTTCCTCATCGCGATCCCGTAGAGCCCCTCTCCGACGGGGGGGCCGGCGTATTTCAGCATGGGGTTCGGGCGGGCATAATAGGCTGCGATGGGAAGATCCAGGAGAACGGCGTCGAGACGCCCGAGGGCCAGGTCTTCGTAGGGTTCCGCCTGACCGGTGTAGATCCGGATGTCCACGCCGCCGATTTTCTCGAGTATCTCCTGGGCGACGGCACCCGAGAGGGTGCCGACTTTCCTGCCGGGGAGATCACGGATGTCCCGGATGGTCCTTTCATCGGCGCGAACGACGAGCTGCTCGGTGTAGACGTAGTAGGGGGTCGAGAAGAGCACGGATTGTGAACGCCCGGGGGTGATCTCGATGCCGTTCATGGCCATGTCGAAATCGCCCCGGTCGAGGGCGGGGATGAGGCTGTCCCACTGGTTCTGGACCTGGCGGGCCGCGACGCCGAGTTCCCGCGCGATCGCGTCGGCGAGATCCACTTCGAACCCGATGAGGCGCTCCGGGTTCCGGGGGTCGGGAAAGACGTAGGGAGCGCCTCCCTCGGCATCGGAACCCCAGAGTAGGTAGCCGCGCTCCCGGATCCTCTCCAGTGTGCCCGCCGTCCGGGAAGGCATCGTCCAGAGCAGGACGGCGAACAGCGCGATGATAAACGACAGAAACCTCCAGGTGCGAATACCCCGTCTCAATTCCGATCTCCGTCAGTCCTGATCCGTTTCAGGATTCTGTCAGATCACACCCTCCGACCTCAGGTCGCGGATTTCCTCTTCGCTGAGGCCGATCTTCCTCAGGACCTCCCACGTGTGTTCGCCGTGGAGAGGCGGGTGGGACCGCCAGCCGGGCTGGTCCTCGGAGCACTTGATCGGGAAAGCCTGCTGGGGGATTTGGCCGTCCCCGGGATGCCTTGCCTTGAACCACAGGCCGCGTTCCCGCACCTGCGGGTCTTCCAACGCCTCATGGAGGGTGTTCACGGGCGCGACGCAGGTGCGGTGGTGATCGAGGATCTGGAGCCACTCGGCGAGGGTTTTCCGGCGAAAGACGGCGCGGACCTCCCGGATGACGTCGTCCTGTTCCGGGGGCGGGGTGAATTGTGCCTCGATCAGGTCCTCCCTGCCGACGGTGCGGCAGAAATACTCCCAGTACTTCTGCTCCGGGCACCCCAGCGTGATGTACCTGCCGTCCTTCGTTTCGTAGACATTGTAGCAGGCGTAGCCGCCGGCGACGATGAACTCCCCCCGTCTCGGCAGCTTCCCGTCTGCAAGATACTGGGCCATGACGAGGCTGAGGAAGGGGGTGAGGCTGTCGAGAACGGCCACATCGAGGTGCTGTCCCCTCCCCGTCTTTTCCCTTCGCAGAAGTGCGGCGAGGATGCCGACGGCGGCCTGCAGACTCCCGCCCGCCCCTGCGATCTGCACGGCGGGGATGACGGGTCCACCGCCTTTTTCCCCCACGAGATCGAGGATACCCGAAATGCCGAGAAAGTTGATGTCATGGGCGGGTCGACGGCGGTAGGGACCGTCCTGCCCGAAACCGGTCAGGGAACAGTAGATGATCCTTTCGTTCAGTTTCCTGATGTCTTCATAGCCGAGCCCCATCTCTTCCATGGTTCCCGGCCGGAAGTTTTCGACCAAGACGTCGGCCCGGCCGGCGAGGCGGCGGAGAATCTCCCGGCCCCTGGGTTTCCTGACATCGAGCGTCATCGCTTTCTTGTTCCGGTTGATCATGTGGAACCAGCTCCCGGTCTTTCCGACGACCGGGGGGATGGCGCGGAAGGGATCGCCGTTGTTCGGACTCTCGATCTTGATGACCTCCGCTCCGAGATCGGCGAGCGTCTGCGTGCAGAGGGAGCCGGGCAGATGGGATGTCAGGTCGAGGACGAGGGCGTCGCTCAGCGGTAAGGCCATGGTTCCTCCTGGGTCCGGGTGATGGGTCGGCGAAAAAGCGACTCACTTTTTCACAGATGAAGTTTTGAGATCAAGAAAAATCTTTCGACGAGACGGCCGGAAGCGCAACGACCTGCTCCGGCCGTTCTCGTTCCGACCGGGAGGATCCCGGACGCCTCAGCCGGGGTCTTTTTTCGCGGGGGAGGGATCCGTGCGGAGGATGGTTCAACCCCTGAGAAAGGCCGTCACCAGATCGTTGAACTTTTCGGGATATTCGTAGCTCGGCATGTGGCCGCATTTTTCGAAGATGTGGAGGGTCGCGTCGGGGATCTTCTCCTTGGCCCTGTAAGCATGTCGCAGGGGCAGGATCCGGTCATGGGTTCCCCAGATGATCAGTGTCGGGTTGCGGATGCGGCCGAGGTTTTCCAGGATGGGGTTCAGAAGATCGGGGCGGACGCCCCGGAGGGTCAGGAGCGAACGGAGGACCTTGAGGAGCGTCCTGCGGTTTTCCCGGGGAAGAAGCAGCCGGTAACGGAGTTCGACGAAGTCCTCGGTGATGACGGCGGGGTCGTAGACGAGTCTTCTGAAGAAAACCGAGAGGATTCTCCGCACGGGGTGGAGGATCCACGGTCCCAGGAGGGGCAGAGTGGAAAGGCGAAGGGGCCATGTCGCCTCGGGGCCGAGGGCCGCGCTCGAGACGAGGACGAGTTTTTCGACCCGGTCGGGGTGAGCGAGAGCGAAACCGAGTGCGAGCCCGCCGCCGAAGGAGTGCCCCACGAGGTGACAGCGCTCGATGTCCAAGACCGAAAGGAAATCGCCGATAAAGCGGAGAAACACATCGGGGATGTATTCGATTGCGGGTTTATCGGTGTAACCGAACCCGACGATATCGGGTGCGAAGACCCTGTGGCCTGACGCAAGGGCCTCGATGTTCGGTTTCCAGATGTCGGCCGAGTCCCCCAGGCCGTGGAGGAGCACCACGGCTGTTCCCGAATCGCCGAGGGCTCGGAAGCGCGTCCGGATCGTACCGGCCCGGACGAAGCCCGTCGATGGATCCCTTGTCATGACCCGATGCGCCCTGTTCGAAGGGGCGGGAACCATGCCTGGAAAGGGGTGCGAGAACGGGATGCCACCCGTCTAAAACCGGCGGCCGCCACCGCCGCCCATCCGGCCGGGTCCGCCGCGGAATCCGCCGCCGCCGCGGGTGTCGCGTCTCGGGCCTCCCACATCCTTTTTCGGCTTTGCCTCGTTGACGACGATCGTTTTACCGCCCAGTGAACTGCCGCTCAATTTCCCCATCGCCTCACGGGCGGCCTCGTCGCTTTCCATCTCGACGAAACCGAAACCCTTTCCCATGCCGGTCAGTCTGTCCCTGATGACCGTTGCGGATACGACGTTCCCCATCGCGGAGAAGTGAGCCCTGAGCTCCGCGTCGGTTACATCGTTCGAGAGGTTGCCCACATAAAGTTTTTTCGCCATGCTCCTGCTCCTTTCCATAAAAAAACCACCACACTCCTGAGAGCATGGTGGCCGATTTGACGATACGATGTGCTTGCTCTCGGGCTCTTGGGGCCCCGCTTCCGATGGAAAGCGACAGAGGTCAACCTTGATTCGGCACCAGACTAACACTGAATCATGAGGCCCGTCAAGGGTTCGTTTTCCGGAGAACCCCTGGAACGCTTCTGGAAAGGTGCCGGACGGTTTATCCGGCGCGCCTTCCGTGAGGGTCGCCGTATCTCGTTTCTCTGTTGCAATTTCGGATGAATTCTTTACATTATAAAGAAGAAAACGCGAAGGTGCGTTCGACGGCAGCACCGGCGAAGGCAGACCGAGGTTGAACGGGTGAAAGGAGGTCATCCATGGGGTTTTTCGACAAAGTATTCGGCGCGAAGGAAGCGGCGGTTCCGGAAGGCTGGCAGCTCCATGAGCGGCCGGATCTCGGGTTGCGTTTTTCCTGCCCGGTCGGCTGGCGCATGAACGCCATGGAAAACGGCATCGAGATCATCCCGCCCGAGTATGCCCGCGTCACGGACCCCTCGAGGGGGAAAGAGGTGGCAAGCCCCCGTGTCGAGCTGACGGTGAAGGATGCGCCCGGAGCGGACAAGACGATGGTGAAGGAGATGGTAAAGTCCCGTTCCGCTGAGTTCCCCGGATACCGTTTCGTGAAGCACATCTCCAGCAGCGTCAAGAACGCCGACCAGGCGGTGGTCTACGAGTTTCAATACGGATCCGGTGAAAACATCATCACCGCCATATTGGCCCTGGCCCTGGGGAAAAAACGTCTGTTCATCGTCCTGGCCGCCGGCGGCCGCCCGGATTTCGAAAAGCACCGCGGCAGCCTCGAACGCATCATATCGTCCCTGCAGTTGATCTGAACCGGGGCTTTTCACTTCTCGAGTTTTTTGAAAACGCGGAGGTGTTTATGATCCGTCGGATAGACCATGTTTCCGTTGCCGTGAGGGACCTGGCCCGTGCCAGGTCTTTTTTCGTCGATGCCCTCGGGGGTCGCGTGCTCTTCACGGGTCCGGTGCCGTCTGAGAAATACCGGTGGACGACCATCGAACTCGGGACCTCCTGCCTCCTCGAACTCATCGACCCGCTCGGAGTTGGGGAGGGGTTCGTGGACGAGTTCCTGAGAAAAAGAGGCGAGGGGCTTCACCACATCACGATCCAGGTTTACAACCTCGAGGAGGCCTGCCGGACGCTTGCATCGCGTGGGGTCCCCACGTTCGGGATGCGACAGCCCGTCCCCGGCTGGAAGGAAGCCTACATCCATCCGAAGCACGCCTTCGGGGTCCTCATACAACTCGCGGAGTTCGATCCCCTCGACTGGATCGAACCCGGATACATCCCTGCCGCATACCGTGAGTTCGCGCCGCCGGAAGGGGCGGATGCGGGGCAGGGGCCTTTGACCGTTCAGAAGTTGGGGACGGGAGAGGATTCCGCCGTCGAGATCAGAAAGGGTGAAAAAACCCTTCGGATCGCGGGGCTGGAAGTGGAGGTCTTGATCCGTTCTCTGGAACGCCTGCAGTCGCCCCGGTGAAGATTCGAGCGGCCCGCCTTTCTTTATGCCCTTTATATCGGGCATCTTGCACCTTTCTTGCATACTTCCTTCTATACCCATCTATCCGGAAGGCTTGGCTTGAACAGTGACGAAAAACGACCTTCAGGCGATCCAGGGTATCCTGGAGATGATCTCCGAGGCTGAACTGACCCTGGGAGAGTTCTACCGGGCCTGCGCCCGCATCTCGCGGGAAGACCAGGATTTGTGGCCCGTCCTCGAAGAGGAGGAAAAGAAACATCACGCCATGATCCGGCGGATTTCGGAGATGGTGGCTGAGAGGCCCGATCGCTTCAGGCTCGGGAAATCCTTCAGCGAAAGCGCCTTGAGGACCTTTATCGGCTGGTTGAGAGAGAAGACGAAGCGAATGTCGATCGGGGAGACTTCTGCGAGAGACCTACTGTACATCGCCCGCGACGTCGAGCAGTCGCTCATCGAGTTGCGGTTCTGCGAGGCTGTGCAGTCGGACGATGTCGATTTCAACGATCTTCTGAACCGGATCCGCGAGGAGACCTTTTTCCACCGCGAAAGGATCAGTCGCCGCATCAAGGAGAGGGCCTTCAGCGCCATCATCCTCGCCCGTTAGGCCCACGGTCTGACCCGAACGAAAAGGGGCACTTGGTGCCCCTTTTTTTATCCCGAGGAGCATCCCCCTGGGAAAAAAATGCCTTCCGGAGCCCCGAAATGGACCGCCCGGGGCGGGGCCCTGAGAGAGTGATAAGTCAAAACTTCATCCATAACGGCATGTTCGAGAAAAGGCTGCCTTCCCGATCCAGTGGCACATTTTCTGCCTTTGAACGGGGTCGAAGTATATCGCGAAAGGAGCCGCCCCATGATCATACAAGCCGTTGGCTCTCTGCTTCTTCTGGCTGCCATTTTTGTCGCGGCCTTCAGCATGGAGGTCAAGGAGATGGGACCAGCCTCCAATTTCTACGCCTTGCTGATTGTCCTGGGAGGGACCTTTGCGGCCACCCTCATCGCCTACCCGCTGAAAAAGCTGCTCTGGACCGCGCAGCTCCTCCGGAGGACCTTCACCCGCCGCGAGGAGATGAATGCGACGATCGACAGGATCGTCAACCTCGCCTACATCTACCGCAAGAAGGGGATCCGACAGCTGGAGCAGGAGGCGAACAACCTCCCGACGGGTCTCTTGAGAACGGGCGTTGAGCTGATGACCTATCGCTGCTCACGGGACAAAATCGAGCAGATCCTGCTCAAGGAGGCCCTGTTCACGCACAACCAGTGCGAGACGTCGCACAAGATGCTCTACAACATGGCGCGCCTTGCACCCGCCCTGGGGCTCGCAGGAACCATCATCAGCCTGATCCGCATCTTCGGGCACATCAGCGACCCCCAGAACCTGGTCGGGTACATGGCGGTCGCCCTTCTGAGCACCTTCTACGGCGTGGTTCTGGCCAACGTCTGTTTTGTGCCCCTGTCGAACAAGCTCAGGGAATTCATGGATCAGAACGAATTGCAGCTGGAGATCGTCAGGGAAGGGGTCATGGATCTCTGCGACCAGGAGCACCCCCGGGCGATCCGCTACAAACTGGAGACGCTCTCGGCGACCATGGGGATGTCGAACCGGATCCCCATCCGGCCCAAGCTGGTTCTGCTGCCATCCCATGAACAGGCCAAATAGATAAACCGATGAAGAACCCGTTCCGGACATCTGCCGACACCGAAAGGACCCCGGATCCGGCGGCCCTGAAAAGGGCGGCCGGATTGCGGCTTTTTCAGCGGAATTCGTTCCAGGCCGATCCGGGGAACGAGATCTGGCTTCTGACCCTGGCCGATGTCTTCATGCTGCTCATGATCTGCTTCGTCCTTCTCTTCGGGATGAGCCTCTACCGGCAGAAGGAGACTGTGATCGCGACGGCCGCCCCCGTCGCTTCGGTCACGGCGCCCCCCGCGACACAGGCTCCAGCGGCGATAAAAGAGAACCCCCTCGAGTCGGAGCTCCTGGCCGTTCTGGGCCACGACCGGCAGAACGTGACGGTGGAGAGGCGCTCCACGTACATTGTCATGTCCCTCCCGGAGCATATCGTTTTCGATTCCGGGCAGGCCGAGGTCAAGGCGGCCGTTCAACCCCTTCTGGAGCGGGTGGCCGCCGTCATCCTCAGACACCCCGGACTGGCGGTCGCGATCCACGGCCACACCGATGACCGGCCCATCCACAACCGGCGATACCCCTCCAACTGGGAACTTTCCGTCGATCGGGCCACACAGGTCGCACGGGCCCTCGTCCGGATGGGCGTTCCGTCCGCCGCTCTCGCCCTCAAGGGTTTCGGGGAAGACCGCCCCCTCCTCGCCAACGACAGCGACGACAGCCGGCGGAAGAACCGGCGGGTGGAGATTCAATTCTCCCTGGCACCCTCCGACACCTGACGGGCGAACCGGCGCATGTGTCGGGAGAATCAGCTCAACGAAGTCTCCTTTTGAATCATCGAGGCGGCCGTGCCTGCTTCATCCCCGGGTGTCGACCTGCCGATCGAATTCGTCCAAGCCTCAAAAACGAGTTCAGACCTGTGACGTCGGTCGGCAATGAATCCACCGGGAATGACGGAGGGGACAACCGTGACGCCGGAACCGGGGGGCAAAAAGGAGGATGAGGACGGGGCAGATCTTCAGGCCGGTGAGGGGCTGTCGATCCGGTGAGGCGGCCCGGGGGAGACGAAACGCGGGTGGATCGGACCGGTCCGTCAGTGATCCATCCGGGAACTGATCTTCCGCGAAAACACAAAGGCGAGCACCAGGGAGGGAATCGCGATGATATAGAGGGTGAGGTAAAGGACCCGTGAGAGATGATCAAGCGCCTCAGTGACTTTGGACAGCGGGCGTGCCAACCGGATGTATCCCTTGATCTCGCTGTCTTCCTTGATGGGAACGGCGACATAGAGCATGCTCTCTTGAATCGTTACGCTGAATCGCGAGGCCTTGCCCACGCCCTCCAGCCTGGCTTGTTCGATTTCCGGCCGGTTCAGATGGGGTTCCATTTTTTTCGAATCCGCCCCGGAGTCCGTTAAAACCAGGCCCGTATGATCCATCAGCGTCACCCGCACGTTCATCTGCTTGGCGATCTCCAGTGCCTTGCTCTCCATCCGGGCGGCGGGGACGAGCGCCATGGTCTTTGCGATGCCGATCATCTCATCCTCGATGCTTTTCGTGATCATCTGATTGATCTTCGGCGTGAGGAAGAAATCCAGTACCCCGACGGTCAGCAGGATGAGGATCAAATAGGAAGCAAATACTTTCAGAAAACGCATGTCTTTCATGTCTTGGTTCTCTCTTGAAGCGATAGCTGGAGGGGTGGGCCGGTGACCATCTCGCAACGAGTCCTCTTCGGATGGGTCCGAAACCGACATGCTATATAGCGGATGCAGCTGTTTATTTCCATTGAAATATCGGTGGCTCTTCTCCGGGGTCGTTGATTGAATTCAGGGGGGAAAATGCTGATTTCAAATACAATGGACATCCCGTATCTCCGTTGGTATGGGTTGCTGTGTGAAGAAAAACCAAATCCTCAGGAGGTCTGTGATGTCCGAAGTCACTATAGCACCTTAATGCCCCTTTCGTCGAATCAAAATCCAGGGCCAGAGGGTGGCCCCAGTGACACAGCGAAGCCCGTATCCAGGTGAAGACCGGCCAGCGCTTTTCGCACGTCTGCCATCACTGCGCCCGGAGAGCGGGCTTCTGAAACGCTGCAGTAATCGTGGAGATAGACCTCTTCGCGTTTGACGGTTCTCCAGGGTCTCTCGACGAAGATGTTGTCCCGAACCCGGCCCCGGCAGAAACGCAAAGATGGAATGAAGATGGCGTCCATGGCTTGGATGGTTCAGGACGGCTGTTCCCCTGCTTGGGAAATGTACCCCGAATTGCATGAAATTCCTTGTGAATCGTCTCGTTCTCGGAATGATCACGGGATGAACATGAGTCTTCGCAGCAGGAAGGGTCACCGGTGATCGAAATTCTTTGACTCGGAGGGCGCTCTTTCTTATACTTTTTCTTACCCACCGAAGGTGGGAATTCGGAATCGAAAGGAGGGAGCGATATGCGTTACCTGAAGTTGATAGGGGTGCTTTGTGTCGCCGCGCTCTTCATCGTCAGCTCGGCCTTCGCTCAGCAAATGCCTAACCCTTACGGTCCGAACATCGCCCTGGAAGCGGCCAAGAAGGTGGCGGCGGCGGCAGCAGCGGAGGCGGTGAAGATGAAGATCAACATTTGCACCGCCATCGTGGACACGGGCGGCAATCTCGTTTACTTCGAAAGGTTCGATGTGGTTCAGTGGGGGAGTACTGATGTGGCGATCCACAAGGCAAGAGCGTCGGTCATGTACAAACGACCGACCCTGGCTCTCGAGAATGCGGTTAAAACGAACATCCACTACCTGACGCTTGATGGTATCAGCGCGATCGAAGGCGGTGTGCCCATCATCGAGAACGGCAAGATCATCGGCGCCATCGGTGTCTCCGGCGGCACAGCTCAGCAGGATGGTTTGGCGGCCAAGGCAGGTGCTGCGGTGATCAAATAAAGGAAACGCGTTTTCCGAGATGGGGAAAACAAAGAAAAAGGTTCCGGAGGATTCCGGGACCTTTTTTATGGCATGTCTGCCAGAGGCGCCACTGGAGGTATATCGGTGAATCGAATTTGAGAAAGAAGAAAGACGGGATGAACATCCGGAGAAAAAGGGGGAGCAGGCATCATGACTCGACTCCCCCTTGATTTAATTGGTGGGCCGTACCGGATTTGAACCGGTGACCAACGGATTAAAAGTCCGCTGCTCTACCGTACTGAGCTAACGGCCCTTTGGTCGGAAAGACCAAAAGTTATGAGTTTTGAGTGTTGAAGTTTGAGTTAAAAAATATTGAATTCAAAACTCCCAACTCGAAACTCAAAACGGAAGTAAGCCCCGGCTTACTTCTTAAACGGGTTTTTCAGCACGATCGTCTCGGCCCGGTCGGCGCCCACGGAGACGAGGAAGAGCTTCACGCCCGAGAGCTTCTCGATCCTCTGAACATATCGCCGCGCCTGGACCGGCAGTTCCCGGATCGTTCTGGCGCGATGGATCGGTTCGTTCCACCCCTTCAACTCCTCGTAGATCGGTTCGCACTTCGCGAGCTCCCGGAGGTTGGGCGGGACGGCGTCGGTGATTTCCTTCCCGTCGACCCGGTAGCCCCTGCAGATCTTCAGGGGGTCGATGCCCGTCAGCACGTCCAGCTTGGTGATGGCAAGACCGCTGATCCCGGAGAGCCTCACGGAGTGGCGCACGAGGACCATGTCAAGCCAGCCGCAGCGGCGTCTCCGGCCCGTCGTGGCGCCGAACTCCTTTCCCACGTTCTGGATGTGCTCGCCGATGGCATCGGTGAGCTCCGTGACGAAGGGGCCGCCGCCCACCCTCGTCGTGTAGGCCTTCACGATCCCGACGACAGCATTGATCTTCGTGGGCCCGATCCCCGCGCCGCTGCAAGCGTTTCCCGCCACGGTGCTGGAGGACGTCACATAGGGGTAGGTCCCGTGGTCGATGTCGAGATGGGTCCCCTGGGCTCCCTCGAAGAGGACGTTCTTCTTCCGGCGGATCTCCTGCTCGAGGATCACCGAGGCATTCGTGACATAGGGCCTCAGGCGCTCCGCATAGGCCCTGTACTCCTCGTAGAGGGCCTTCTCGTCGACGGGCTCCTCGTTGAAGAGCTTCGTCAGGTAGAAGTTCTTCTCCTCGACGTTGAGTTTCAGTTTCGCCCGGAAGACCTCGTCGTCGAGCAGGTCGCAGAAGCGGATACCCACGCGGGCCACCTTGTCCTCGTAGCAGGGGCCGATGCCCCGGCCCGTCGTGCCGATTTTCTGCTCTCCCCTGGCGGACTCGCGGGCGCTTTCGATCCGGCGGTGATAGGGCAGGATCACGTGGGCGTTTTCACTGACGTAGAGCCTGGTGTTGCGCGGGAAGAGATTCCTCCGTTTCAACTCGTCGATTTCCTCCAGGAGGACTTTCGGATCGACGACGACGCCGTTGCCGACGATGCAGATCTTGCGGTCATGGAGGATGCCCGACGGGATGAGGTGCAGGATGGTCTGTTCCCCCTTGACCACGAGGGTGTGTCCGGCGTTGTTGCCGCCCTGGAAGCGGACAACCGCATCGGCGTCTCGGGCGTAGAGGTCGACGATCTTCCCCTTGCCCTCATCGCCCCACTGGGTCCCGACCACGATGACGTTTGCCATGACGGATCTCCGCGATCTCGGTTTGGCTGATGAATTGCTTTCTTCCAGTCCCGATCTGAACTTTTTTCAATTCAAAATGGAAGCAACTGTAGTTGCTTCCCGGTATTGAAGAGGTTAATTGCAGTTCGCCCCACTTACGTGTTGGGCGCCCCGGTCAACACTCAAAACTAGATTTCAATCTGCGTCACCGATATCACGTTCGGCAGGTTTCTCAACTTGTCGAGCACCTCTTCCGGCACGATGCTGTCGGTGCTCAGCACCACCACGGCCTGCCCGTCGACCTGTTCGCGGCTGAGGTGGAGCCGCGCGATGTTGATGTTGTTGTTGCCGAGGGTGGTTCCGATGTTGCCGATGACCCCCGGTTTGTCGTAGTTGTAGAGAACGATCATGTGGCCCTCGGGGATCGCCTCCATGGCGAACTTGTCGATCCGGACGATCCTCAGATCCTGGCGCCCGAAAATCGCTCCGGCGGCAGACCGCTTTTCCTCCGTCGTCTTGATCGTCACGGAGATCATGCTCGTGTAGTCCTTCGTTTCGCTGCTCCTCGATTCGACGACCCGGATCTTCCGTTCCTTGGCGATGACGGGCGCGTTGATGAAGTTGATGTTCGCGTTCAGGATCGGCGTCAGGAGGCCCTTCAGGAAGGCGATCGTGATGGGCGCCACGTTGTAGTTGAGGATCTCCCCGCTGAATTCCACGTCGACCTGTTCGATGCCGCCCTTGACGATCTGGGCCTCGAAACGCCCCAGCTTCTCTGCGAGCGTCAGGTAGGGCTGGATGCTCGCGAGCACCTCGGCGCTCACCGAGGGGAAGTTCACGGCGTTGCGGATTTCGCCTTTGGTCAGGAAATCCACGATCTGCTCGGCGATGGCGATGGCCACGTTCCTCTGGGCCTCGTCCGTGGACGCCCCGAGGTGGGGCGTGCAGATCACGTTGGGCAGCGACAGGAGCTCCCGGTTCTTCGTCGGTTCTTCTTCGAAGACGTCCAGGGCGGCCCCAGCCACCTTTCCCGACCGAATGGCATCGGCGAGGTCCTTTTCGTTGACGATGCCCCCGCGGGCGCAGTTGATGATGAAGACGCCGTCCCTCATCCGGGCGAAGGCCTTCGCGTTCAGCATGTTCTTCGTGTCCTTCGTCAGCGGGGTGTGCACCGTGATGAAGTGGGATTTCTTGAGGATCTCATCGAGGGGAACCAGTGTGACCTCCATCTTCTCGGCCGCCTCCGGCGCGATGAAAGGATCATGGACGATGACGTTCATCATGAGCGCCTTGGCACGCTCCGCGACGACGGAGCCGACCCGCCCGAGACCGATCACGCCCAGGGTCTTGTTGTAGACCTCGGAGCCCATGAACTTGTTCTTCTCCCATTTCCCCTCCTTCATGGACGCGGTGGCCTGGGGGATTCTCCTCGCCAGGGCGAACATCATGGCCAGGGTGTGTTCGGCCGTCGTGATGGTGTTGCCGCCGGGCGTGTTCATCACGACGATCCCGCGCTTGCTGGCCGCCGCAACGTCGACGTTGTCGATTCCGATGCCGGCCCGCCCGATCACCTTCAGGTTCTTCGCCGCCTCGACGATCTCTTTAGTCACCTTCGTGGCGCTCCGGATGGCGAGGCCGTCGTATTCGCCGATGACCCCCCTCAGTTCATCCGGTGTCAGATTGGTCATCACGTCCACCTCGATCCCCGGTGTTTCCCTGAAGATCGCAATCCCCTCCGGGGCGATGGTGTCGCTCACGAGCACTTTCTTCATGAAACAGGTTCCTCCAAAAAAAATTGATGCCGGCCCTCAGCCGAGCGATGCACTGTGCCGCCGGTAGGCGTCCTCCAGGGCCTGGAGAGCCGTCTGAAGGTCCGACGGCTCCACCGTGGGGCCGCACCAGAAGCGGAAACCCGGCGGTGCGTCCCGGTAGCCGGCGATGTCATGGGCGATCCCCGCCTTGCTCAGCTCCCCCGCGATGCGCCGGATGAACTCGTCCTTCCTGTCCGCCGGCAGGGTCCTGAATTTTTCGCTCGTCAGGGCAAGACAGACCGACGTGTTCGAGCGGATCTCCGGTGACGCCGCGAGAAATGCGACCCAGTCCCGGCCGGCAACCCAGTCCTCGACGACGCTGAGGTTGGCGCGGCTCTTCCGGATCAGGCCCTCGAGCCCGATGCCTTCGGCCCAGGTCAGCGCATCGAGGTAATCCTCCACGCAGAGCATGGAAGGCGTGTTGATCGTATCGCCGTCGAAGATGGCGCGATGGATCTTCCCCCCCTTTTTCATCCGGAAGATCTTCGGAAGCGGCCAGGGCGGATCGTAGCTCTCGATGCGCTCCACGGCCCTGGGGCTGAGGATGAGCACGCCGTGGGCCGCCTCGCCGCCCAGGCATTTCTGCCAGGAGTAGGTGAGGGCGTCCACCTTCGGCCAGTCGATCTCCATGGCGAAGACGGCGCTCGTGGCGTCGCACAGGGTCAGGCCCTCGCGTCTTTCGGGGATCCAGTCCCAGTTCGGGATCTTCACGCCGCTCGTCGTACCGTTGGCGACGAAGACGACATCGCCCGTCCAGTCGATCCGGTTGATGTCGGGAAGCCTGCCGTAGTCGGCCTGCAGGACCGTTGCCCGGACCTTGAGTTGCTTTTCAATGTCGGTGGCCCAGTCCCGGCTGAAAGCCTCCCATACGAGAACCGTCACCGGCTTCGGTCCCAAGAGGGTCCACAGGGCGGCCTCGAAGGCACCGGTGTCGGAGCCTGCCATGATGCCGAGCAGATAATCCGGCGGAAGGCCGAGAATCTTTTTGCTCCGGTCGATGGCCTCCTTGAGCTTTTTGCGGCCCAGGGCGGAACGGTGGGACCGTCCGAGAGCCGCGTTTTTCAATGCATCAAAAGACCATCCCGGTCTCTTGCTGCAGGGGCCGGAGCTGAAATTCGGGTTGTGCATCGGGGACTCCTTCTGGCTGAAAGCCGCCGAAATCTATCAGAATCGAATGGAGATCTCAAGATATTTCCGGTCGGTTTCCCTCCGCTTTTGGGAGTTGACGGGAAGGCGAAAACAATATACCTCTTGAGCGGACGTTGCGCTCCGTGAAAGAGCCTTTAAACCGTCTTGATTGTTCAAGATAATCACATTCCATGAAAAAAGTAAAAACATCATTTTTCTGCCAGAATTGCGGCCACCTGTCGCTCAAGTGGGCGGGGAAGTGCCCCTCCTGCGGGCAGTGGAACACCTTTGTCGAGGAGGAAATCCGGGAGCCGGGGCCCGGCTCGAGGACGGATCTTTCCTTCAATGAAAAACCGCTGCCCATCGACACCATCGCCTCCGACGAGCGGGAACGGCTGAAGAGCGGCATCGAGGAGGTGGACCGCGTGCTCGGCGGGGGGATTGTCCGGGGATCGGCCGTCCTCGTGGGCGGCGATCCGGGCATCGGGAAATCGACCCTCCTTCTCCAGGTCATGCAGCACCTGGCCGCGGGGGGCCTCAGGGTGCTTTATGTCTCGGGCGAGGAATCGGCGCGGCAGATCAAGATGCGCGGCGAGAGGATCGGGGCCACCTCGGGCAACATCCTCATCCTCGTCGAGGTGGATCTCGACAACATCCTCAAGTACATCCGCGAGACGAAGCCGGCGGCCGTCGTCGTGGATTCCGTCCAGACGGTGTACAGTTCTCTCCTGTCGTCGGCGCCGGGAAGCGTGGGGCAGGTGCGGGAGGCCTCGGAGCGGCTGATCCTCTCCGCCAAGAAGTCGGGCATACCTCTCTTTCTCATCGGACACGTGACGAAGGACGGCTCCATCGCGGGACCGAAGGTGCTCGAGCACATGGTGGACACGGTGCTCTACTTCGAGGGGGACTCCGGTCACTCCTACCGGATGATCCGCGGGATCAAGAACCGCTTCGGGCCCACGAACGAGGTGGGGGTCTTCGAGATGCGGGACCGGGGGCTCGTCGAGGTCCTGAACCCCTCGGAGTACTTCCTGGCGGAGAGACCCGAGGGCTCATCGGGTTCCGTCGTCGTCGCGAGCCTGGAGGGGACGAGGCCCATCCTCGTGGAGATCCAGTCGCTCGTCACGCCGACGAACTTCGGCATGCCCCGGAGGACGGCCATCGGCGTCGACGCCAACCGGGTCTCGCTCCTCGTCGCGGTGCTGGAGAAAGTCTGCGGCCTGCGACTGGGGAGCCATGACGTCTTCCTCAACGTGGCCGGCGGCGTGCGCGTCACCGAACCGGCCGTGGATCTCGGCATCGTCTCCGCCATGGCCTCGAGCTTCCTCGACCGGGCCATCCACCCCGGGACGGTCGTCTTCGGGGAGGTGGGGCTCACGGGAGAGGTGAGGGGCATCCACCAGACGGAACTGAGGATACGGGAAGCGGAGCGGATGGGGTTCAGCCGATGTATCCACCCGAAGACGCAGGCGCGGGAAGCCATGAAGTCCGGGAAGATCCGGCTGGTCAGGATCCGAAGCATCCGCGAACTCATCGAGAACCTTTTTTAACAGCTGAACCGCCCGTTCGGGATCGTCAGGGGAGGCCTTGTGGTGAGGAAGATTCTGATCGTCGACGATGAAAAGGATATCGTGGACCTCGTGGCGTATAACCTCGAGAAGGAAGGCTATGAGATCCTGAAGGCCTTCGACGGGGAAAAGGCCCTCGCGCTCGTGCGGACGAAGAGGCCGGATCTCGTCGTGCTCGACCTCATGCTCCCCGGCATCCAGGGGCTCGAGGTCTGCAGGCGACTGCGCCGGGACCCCTCGACGGCTCAGGTCCCGATCATCATGCTGACGGCCAAGGGGGACGAGGTCGACCGGGTCCTCGGGCTCGAGATCGGGGCCGACGATTATGTCACCAAGCCTTTCAGCGTCAAGGAACTCACGGCCAGGATCCGCGCGGTCCTCCGCCGGTTGGAGAGCCGCCCGGCGGCGGGGGCAGAAGAGACCTTGGATGTCAGAGGTCTGAAGATCGACGAGAGGTCCTATGAGGTCTTCGTCAACGGCAGGAAGGTCGACCTGAGCCCGACGGAGTTCCGGCTGTTGCGATTCCTTGCCCGGAACCCCGGCCGCGTCTACAGCCGGGAGCAGATCCTGGACCAGGTCTGGGGCGATGAAGCCTTTGTCGAGCCTCGAACGGTGGACGTCCATATCCGGCGCCTTCGGGCGCAGATCGAGCGCGGCGGCAGCCCCGGTTACATCGTTACCGTCCGCGGTGTCGGTTACAAGTTCATGGACCGCTGAAGCCGAAACCCACTGCCGGATCGGACCGGCGGGATGCCCCGGCGGGTCTTTCAGCCCGATCCCCGCAGGATGGGCCGGTCGGCACCACGCTGGAGGAACTGCGTCTTCAGATCGACACTCGAGCGACGGCCGATGTGTTCGAAGTTCTCCTCGAGCCAGCGCCCCGCCTCCCGGCGGCCCCGGTCGCGAAGATCCGTGAGGAATTCCCAATCGCTGACGAACTTGGTGGCCACCCCGAGGTCCTTCAATGCCTCGTCGGCCCGGATCGAGTGGACCAGGACGTCTTTGAGTTGCCCCCGGAATTCGTCTTTGATCCAGTCCTCTTCCAGCAGTTTGATCACGAAGGCGATGGCGCGAAGCTCTTTCAGCAAAGAGGCGTTGAAGGTGATCTCGTTGAGGCGGTTCTCGATGTCCATGGCGGTTCGGGGGATCTCTTCCCGGCGGAGGGGGTTGATGTGCACGATGACGATGTCACGGGACCGGGTGTAGTAAAAGAGCGGGAAGAGAGAGGGATTCCCCATATAGCCTCCGTCCCAGAAGTACTCCCCGTCGATCTCGACGGCCTGGAAGAGGGTGGGAAGGCAGGTCGATGCGAGGATGACATCGGGGGTGATCTCCTCGTTGCGGAACACCCGGACCTGGCCGGTGCGGACATTGGTGGCGCTGATGAACAGATCGACGCAATCGCAGCGGACGAGTTCCTCGAAATCGATGCATCGGCGCAGCATCTCCCGAAGGGGGTTGAAGTCAAGGGGGTTGAACTGGTAGGGGGAAAGGACCCTCGTCCATGCGGTGAACAGCCAGAAGGTCAGGGCGGCCGTCGCCGTTCCGGCGGCGGGCCAGAACTTCTCGATCGGCCAGTGGCGGACGGGGCTGTGGATGGCGCCCGCCTTGCTGATCTCCCGCCAGAGATCGTGCAGGGCCTGTCGCGCGCCCTCGGGACCGCCTCTCATGGCGCCCCAGCCGTAGGCGATGGCGTTCAGGGAACCGGCGCTCGTCGCCGAGATCCCCTCGATCGCGATCCGGCCGTCCTCGAGGAGCCGGTCCAGGATCCCCCAGGTGAAGGCGCCGTGGGACCCGCCGCCCTGCAGGGCCAGGTTGACCGTCTTTTTTGTGTTTCCTTTCATGCCTCTTTTCTCCATGATGTTGGTTTCCCTGCCCACGTTAGGGGAATCCGCCGGTGCTGTCAACGGCGAAGCGCTCGGGTGGAGCGGCGTTTTCTCTGACCGTCCAACCTTTTCATGCGATTGTCATCGAACTGTCATCAAATTGTAACAATCGTGCCTTATGGTACGACCGGTCAAAAGTTCAATGACATGACAAGGAGGAAAGGTTCCATGTCCAGAATCGCAAGAGTTTTTCTTCTCGGTGTTGTCTTCCTCGCTTTCCTGGCGGGCACCGCTGCGGCGAAAGAAAACATCATCGTCAACGGTTCGACGACGGTGCTGCCGATCTCGCAGGCGACCGCCGAGGCCTACATGAAAAAGAACCCCAACGTCAACCTATCGATCTCCGGCGGCGGGTCCGGCAACGGCATCAAGGCATTGATCGACAAAACGACCCAGATCGCCAACTCCTCCCGCCCGCTGAAGAAGGAAGAGGAGGCCCTGGCCCAGTCGAAGGGCGTGAAGCCCGTCAGCCACACCGTGGCGATCGACGCCCTCACCCCGATCGTTCACCCCAGCAATCCCGTCAACGACCTGACCGTCGAGCAGCTCTCCCTCATCTACCAGGGGAAGATCACGAACTGGAAGGAGGTCGGGGGGAAGGATATGCGGATCATCGTGATCTCGAGGGACACGAGTTCCGGCACGTACGAATCCTGGCAGGAGAAAATCCTTCACAAGGAAAAGGTCAGCCCGAAGGCCCAGCTCCAGGCCTCGAGCGGCGCCGTTGTCCAGGCCGTGTCGAAGAACCGTTACGCCATCGGCTACGTCGGCATCGGTTATCTGAGCAAGGGCGTGAAGGCGCTGAAAGTCAACGGTGTCGAGGCAACGGCGAACAACGCCCTCGAGGGCAGATACCCCATTGCGAGGCCCCTTTACATGTTCACCAACGGGCAGCCCACGGGTGCGGTGGCCGATTACCTGAAATTCGTCCTGAGTCCCGAGGGGCAGGATATCGTGAAGAAACAGGGCTTTGTGCCGGTGAAGTAAAGCCTTTACAGGGGTGTTTCATCCGGTCTATGATCTTCAGGGGTGAATCCGACCGTTCACGACGGGCGGGGATTCTCCCCTGAAGCCGTTTTCTGCGGGTCAGGGGCATGTCGAGAAGACTCAAAGAGATCGTCATCCAGTATGTCTTTTTCCTCTTCGCCTGCGTCTCCATCCTCATCCTGGGCCTCATCGTCGTTTTTCTCTTCCGGGAAGGCCTGCCCATCTTCGGCGTCGTATCCGTGACGGACTTTCTCTTCGGGGCGGAGTGGTATCCGACGTTCAGCCCCCCGTCCTTCGGGATCTGGCCGCTCATCGTGGGCTCGTTCATCGTGACCCTTTTTGCAACGCTCATCGCCGTCCCGCTGGGGGTTCTCTCGGCGGTCTACATCTCCGAGATCGCGCCGCCGATGATCAAGGAAATCCTGAAACCCCTGATCGAACTTCTGGCGGGTCTTCCGTCGGTCGTCCTCGGGTTTTTCGGGATGGTGGTCCTGGCCCCCTGGCTCCAGGACACCTTCGATCTGCCGACGGGCCTCAACATCGTCAACGCCTCGATCATGCTGGCCCTGATGGCCGTTCCGACGATCTCGAGCATTTCCGAGGACGCCCTCTACGCCGTCCCGAAGGAATTCAAGGAAGCCTCCTTCGCCCTGGGGGCGACGAGGTCGGAGACGATTCTGAAGGTCGTCATCCCCTCGGCCCTGTCGGGCATCTCGACGGCGGTCATTCTCGGAATGGCCAGGGCCATCGGCGAGACGATGGTGGTCCTCATGGTCGCGGGCGGTGCGGCGGCCGTCCCGGAGAGCCTCTTCGACTCGGTGCGCCCCATGCCGGCGAGCATCGCCGCGGAGATGGGGGAAGCGCCTTTCAGAAGCGAGCACTACCACGCCCTCTTCGCCACGGGGATCGTCCTCTTCGTGTTGACTCTGGCCTTCAACCTGATTGCGGACTATGTATCGCACAAATTCAAAGAGGTGGGCTCCGCAACTCTATAAAATGCGGGACGCCCGGGAGATCCGATTGCAGGAAGAGACCCACAGCACGTCCTTGCGGTGGCGGTACTTCAAGGAAGGCGTCTTTTTTTCCGTCGTCCGGCTTTCCGCCCTGCTGATCGTCCTGGCCCTCGGGGGACTCCTCTTTTACATCTTCTACAACGGATACCGGGTCATCAACTGGGAATTCCTCACGCAACCCCCCACCGACGCCATGACGAAGGGCGGGATCATGCCGGCCATCCTGGGGACCTTTTATCTGACCCTCGGCGCGATCGTCATCGCGCTGCCGCTGGGAATCACCTCGGCCATCTACCTCAGTGAGTATGCCAGGCAGGGCACGGTCGTGCGGGTCATCCGGCTCGGTGTGAACTGTCTCGCCGGGGTGCCTTCCATCGTCTTCGGCCTCTTCGGCCTCGGTCTTTTCGTGGTCTATTTCAAGTTCGGCGCGTCGATCCTGTCGGGCTCCCTGACGCTGGGCTTCCTGATCCTCCCCACGATCATCGGGGCCGCCGAGGAGGCCCTGAAGGGAGTGCCGCAGACCTTCCGGGAGGCATCGCTCGCCCTCGGGGTTTCGAAGTGGCAGACGATCTGCCGCATCGTGCTCCCGAACGCCCTCCCGGGGATCCTGACGGGATCGATCCTCGGAATCGGGCGGGCGGCGGGGGAGACGGCCCCGATCATGTTCACGGCGGCCGCCTTCTTCACGATCAAGCTGCCGTCGTCGATTTTCGATGAGGTCATGGCCCTGCCGTTTCACATCTACGTGCTGGCCACGGCGGGGACCCACATCGAGGACACGAGGCCGATCCAGTTCGGGACCGTTCTCGTTCTCGTCGCGCTCGTCCTGAGCATCGACCTGGTCGCCATCCTGATCCGAAGCGTCATCCGGAGGAAAAAAAGGTGGTAGCCGAGGAAAATCATAGTGTAATAAGAACGAAGCGGGTCAACTTCTTCTACGGGAGTTTCAAAGCCCTCACCGATGTGACCATGGACTTCGAGAGAAACCGGGTGACGGCCCTGATCGGGCCCTCCGGTTGCGGGAAATCCACCTTGCTCCGGCTTCTCAACCGGATGAACGACCTCATCGACGGCTCCCGGGTGGAGGGAGAGGTCCTCTTCGAGGGGCGGAACATCTACGGGGAAGGGGTTGATCCCGTCGAGATTCGAAGAAGGATCGGGATGGTCTTTCAGAAACCCAATCCCTTCCCGAAGTCGATATACAAGAACATCACCTACGGCCCCCAGTTGGCGGGGATGAACAGCAAGGCCGACCTGGAGGCGCTGGTCGAACAGAGTCTCCGGCAGGCCGTCCTCTGGGACGAGGTGAAGGACATCCTGAACCGCTCGGCCATGATGCTCTCGGGGGGGCAGCAGCAACGCCTCTGTATCGCCCGGGCCCTGGCCATGAAGCCGGATGTCCTCCTCATGGACGAGCCGACGTCGGCGCTCGACCCCATCTCCACGGCGAAGATCGAGGAACTCATCCAGGACCTCAAGAAGACCTACACGATCATCATCGTGACACACAACATGCAGCAGGCCGCGCGTGTTTCCGACATGACGGGTTTCTTCTATCTCGGGAGACTCATCGAGTACAGCGCGACAGACAAGATCTTCACGCGGCCCGACGTGAAGCAGACGGAAGATTACATCACCGGGCGGTTCGGTTAGACACCGGGGAAGGGGTCGGGAAATGGAAGAGATGAAGCGAACGAGCACCCACTACGAGATGGAGCTGCAGGATGTCAAGAAGAATCTGCTCTACGTGGGGGCGCTGGTGGAAAAGGCCATCCAGGACGTGCTGACGGCGCTTCTGGACAAGAAGTCCGACCTGGCGCGCAAGGTCATCGACGGGGACGCAGAAATCGACAGGCTCGACACGGAGATCGAGGATCAGTGCATCAGGCTCCTGGCGCTCCGGCAGCCCATCGCGAGGGATCTGCGCTTCATCACGACGGCCATCAAGATCAACGGCCACCTGGAGCGGATCGGAGACATGGCCGTCAACATCGCCGAGAAAGTCATCGAGTTGAATGAGCTACCCCAGCTCAAGCCCTACATCGATCTGCCCCGGATGGCCGATATCGCCCGGGAGATGATCCGGGGGAGCCTCGACGCCCTCGTGAACGGGGACACCGAACTGGCCAACCGGATCCGGCGGATGGACGAGATCATCGACAAGCTCAACGAGCAGATCTTCCGGGAACTGCTCACCTTCATGATGGAGGATACCCGGACGGTGCACCGGGCGCTTCTGATCATGCAGATCTCGAAGAACCTGGAGCGGATCTCCGATCACGCGAAGGGCATTTCGGACATGGTCGTTTACATGGTCACCGGCGAGAGCGTCCGGCACCGGTGGCCCGGTGATGACTCCGACAAAGGGAAAGCGACGTAGCCCATGAAGGCAAGACTCTTCTACAAGATCTTCGGAAGCTACCTGGTCATCCTGGTCCTGGCCGTGGCGGTCATGTACTTCTTTGTCGGCCAGCAGATCCGGCGCGGGCTCGAGGGCCAGATCGAACGGGAACTTCTCACCCACGCCCGGATCATCGATCTCGGTTCCAGAACCGAGATCGAGGGGCGGATCTTCCAGCTGGCCAAGATCACCCAGTCCCGCGTCACCTTCATCGATGAAAACGGGCGGGTCCTGATGGATTCCGACGAGGAGGCCGCCCGCATGGACGACCATTCGAACCGCCCGGAGATTCAGGAGGCCAAGGTGAGGGGAACCGGCCGTTCCACGCGGTACAGCGAGACCGTGGGAGAAGAGATGATGTATGTGGCCCTCGCCGTCAGAGGGCGCGCCGGCATCAGCGGCTACATCCGCCTGGCCAGGCCCCTCGTGGAGGTCCGAAAGATCACGGAGGCCTTCAACCGGGTCCTGTTCAACTCCTTTCTGTTGATCGTCATTTCATCCATCGCGGTTGCCTTCCTTTTCTCCTACAAGCTCTCATCGCCGATCCTGGAGATGGAGCAGTTCACGGAGAGACTGCGGCGGGGGGAGGGGCCCGGGACCCTCATGGTCGGGTCTTCCGACGAGATGGGGCAACTGGCCAGGAACATCAACTATCTCGTCGAAGAACTTCGGAGCCAGATCAGGCGCCTGAACGAGGAGAAGGGGAAGGTCGAGGCCGCCTTTGCCAGCGCCATCGAAGGGGTGATCATCCTGAACGCCCAGGACCGGATCGAATCCATGAACCGGAGCATGAAAGCCATGATCGGGGATCAGTACGGCGAGATCCTCAACAAGACGCCCATCGAGGCCTTCCGCAACATCGAGCTGCAGAAGGCCCTGGATCGATTCAAGGCGGTCGGGAAGCCCGTGTCGGAGGAGGTCGTCCTGGGAGGGGAGACGCCCCTCATCCTCGATGTCAACATCACGTCCATCCCGGGCGTGACCGCCGGGGAAGAGAAGACCATGCTGGTCTTTCACGATGTCACCCGGCTGAAAAAACTCGAGCAGGTGAGGGTGGATTTCGTGGCCAACGTCACCCACGAGATCAAGACGCCGCTCACGGCCATTCTCGGGTACATCGAGACTCTCGAGGCGGGGGCGATCGAAGACCGGGAAACGGCGAGGAAGTTTCTTCAGACCATCTCGCGGCATGCGCAGCGGTTGAACCGCCTCCTGGAGGACCTGCTGACGCTCTCCAGCATCGAGCTCGGAGAAATGAAGTTTCAGTTCGAGGGTCTGGCGCTCGCCGGCGTGATGGAGGGGGTCCTCAACATCATGGAACTCAAGGCCCGGGAAAAGAAGCTCTCGATCGAACGAAGGATCCCGGAGACGCTTCCCCTGATCCGGGCCGACCGGGACCGCTTGACGCAGATCTTCCTCAACGTGCTCGACAACGCCGTGAAGTTCAGCCCCGAGGGGGGGACCGTGCGCGTAGAGGCCGCCGAGACGGGCCGGGACGAGGTGGTCGTCAAGATGATCGACAGTGGTATCGGCATCCCCCGAGACGAGGTGGGAAGGCTCGGGGAGCGCTTTTACCGGGTGGACAAGACGCGCTCAAGGGAGTTGGGCGGAACGGGCCTGGGTCTTTCAATCGTCAAACATCTCATGATGGTTCACCGGGGCCGGATGGAGATCGAAAGCCAGCTGGGCAGGGGGACCGCCGTTTCCCTATATTTCCCCGTCTGGCGCGGCTGAAAAGCGGGCCGCAACCCCTTGTCGATCCCGGCCTCGATAAGCCGGTCGCACCGGTCATCACGCAGGTACCCGGGTTCTTCCTCGTCTGGAGCCGAATCCGCACCCCCCCGTTTCTCTCTCAAGGAAAACCGTCGCAAAAAATCCATTTATTTCATGGGGTTTCCTTTTTTTTACCCTTTCCGGGCTCTTGCATTGAACCGGGGGTGAAAGTGTGCTATAGCGAGCACGAAATTGGACATGGGGTCTTTTCATCATGGGGCTGATTCCGAAAGACGAAAAGTTTTACGACCTCTTCGAGGAGCTTGCCGACAAGATCGAGGAGGGCGGGAAGATGTTCACAGACATCCTCAACCATTACGAACACTCCGAGGCGAAGATCGCGAAGCTCAAGGAGATCGAACACGAGGCGGACATCATCACCCACCGGACCTACGAGAAGATGCACCGGACCTTCCTCACGCCCCTCGACCGGGAGGACATCTACAATCTCGTCAACAAGATGGACAGCGTCCTCGACATGATCGAGGCCGCCGCCGTGCGGATGCAGCTCTACAAGATCAAGAAACCCGCCGAAGAGATCAAGGAGCTGACAAGGATCCTGAACGAGGCCATCAAGAAAGTGAAAAAGATCGTCCATGCCCTGCGCGACAAGAAAAAGTTCCAGGAAATCCTGGCAGACTGCGTCGAGATCAACACCCTCGAAAACGAGGGGGACATCGTTCTGCGCATGACCATGGCTCGACTCTTCGAGCGGGAGAAAGACCCCATCGAGCTCATCAAGTGGAAGGAAATCTTCGAGCGGATCGAGGAATCCATCGACGTTTGCGAGGATGTTTCCAACATCATAGAAGGCATCGTCCTGAAGCATGGATAGCTCGGCACTGCCTCTCGTCATCTTCATCGTCATCGTCGCGCTCGTCTTCGACTTCATCAACGGCTTTCATGACGCAGCGAACTCGATTGCGACCGTCGTCTCCACCCGTGTCCTCGCTCCCAAGCACGCCGTCCTGCTGGCCGCCTTCTTCAATTTCGTCGCTTTCTTCTTCGTCGGCGTCCAGGTGGCAAAGACCGTGGGAACGGGGATCATCAACCCGAACGTGGTTGATCATTTTCTCATCCTCTCCGCGCTCGCGGGCGCCATTGCCTGGAATCTGATCACCTGGTGGCTGGGGTTGCCCAGCAGCTCCTCCCACGCGCTGATCGGCGGCCTCATCGGTGCGGGCCTGGTGAAGGGGGGACTCGCGGTTCTTGTCTGGAAGGGCATCATCAAGACGACGTCCTTCATCTTTCTCTCGCCCGCGATCGGTCTCATTCTCGGCTACATCCTCATGGTGATTGTCCTTCATCTGAGCCATGAAAGAAGCGTCTCCTCGGCGGACCGTCTCTTCCGGAGGCTTCAGCTGGTCTCGGCGTCCATCTACAGCTTGAGCCACGGCACAAATGACGCCCAGAAGACGGCCGGTGTCATCGCCGTTGTTCTTTTCAGCAGCGGATACCTGGGTTCCCAGTTCCATGTTCCCACGTGGGTCGTCTTCATTTGTTACGTGGTCATCGCGCTCGGGACGATGGCGGGGGGCTGGCGGATCGTGAAGACCATGGGGACGAAAATCACGAAACTGCAGCCCATGGGAGGATTCTGCGCCGAGACGGCTGCGGCCATTTCGATCATCGGTGCCTCCATCGGAGGCATCCCGGTCAGTACGACTCATACGATTGCGGGGGCCATTATGGGCGTGGGTGCAACGAGGAGACTGACCGCCGTCCGCTGGGGAATCGCGGGAACCATCCTATGGGCCTGGATACTGACCATCCCCGCGTCGGCGCTGATCTCGGCGGCCGCTTACTTCGTCTTGTCGCGTTTCTGATCGCGGGGCTGGTTTCAGGCAACAGCCTCATCACACCACAGGAGGATGCGGTCATGATCGATAAAATCACCTGGTTCGGGCATGCCTCGGTGCGCATCAAATCCGAGAAGGTCATCTACATCGACCCTTGGAAGATCAAAGACGTTGAAAAGGCCGACCTCATCCTGATCACGCACAGCCACTATGACCACCTCTCCCCCGGAGACGTGAAGAAACTTCAAAAGAAGGAAACGGTCGTCCTGGCGACGGCGGACTGCCTGCCGCAGCTTTCGGGGGATGTGAGGGCCGTGAAACCGGGAGACCGGTTGACCGTTTCCGGGATCGACGTAGAGGTGGTCCCCTCCTACAATCTCAAGAAGGCCTTTCACCCGAGGGGCAACCTCTGGGTCGGTTACATCGTCACCGTCGAGGGGAACCGCATCTACTACCCGGGGGACACGGATTTCATACCGGAGATGAAAGAGATCCGGGCCGATGTCGTCATTCTTCCCGTCGGCGGGACCTATACCATGGACGCCCGGGAGGCGGCCGAGGCCGTCAACACCATCCGCCCCAAGATGGCCATTCCCATTCATTACGGTGATATCGTGGGTTCCTTACAGGACGCCGAAAAATTCAAGGAACTCGCTAAGATACCTGTGGAGATCATCCCCGCCCGCCCATCCTGAGCCCGTCGGGCGGTGCAAGAACGACTCGTGGACACTTTCGAGGCGGGTCCGTCTTGCCGCCGGTCGGCCCCCGGAGGGGTATCTCGCTCCATGTGAAAAAATTTTTTCAGCTTTTCTTGACAGATCGAAATGGGTGTTTATTTTATGCTCGATTTCATTGGATACAGCTGCATTCAAAAAAAACCTTTTAAATCATTTCAGAAAGGAGAGGTTCGAGGATGAAGATCAGGCCATTGCATGACAAGATTCTGGTAAAGCGTGTCGCGGAGGAGGAAAAGACCAAGGGGGGAATCATCATCCCCGACACGGCCAAGGAAAAGCCCATGGAAGGTCTTGTCGTCTCCGTGGGGAAAGGCCGGTTAACCGAGGACGGCAAGGTGTTGGCTCTCGACGTCAAGGCCGGCGACAGGGTCCTGTTCAGCAAGTATGCCGGCACGGAGATCAAGATCGACGGCGTCGAGCATCTGATCATGAGGGAAGAAGACATCCTGGGGATCATCGAGGAGAAGTAATCACCCATACGACCGACAGAAGGAGGAAAGATAATGGCTGCAAAAATACTACAGTATGACGAGCAGGCGAGGGCGTCCATTCTGAAAGGCGTCAACACCCTCGCAGATGCCGTCAAAGTCACGCTCGGCCCGAAGGGCCGCAACGTCATCCTGGAGAAGACCTTCGGTGCGCCCACCGTAACGAAGGACGGTGTCACCGTGGCAAAGGAAATCGAACTGGAAGACAAGTTTGAGAACATGGGCGCCCAGATGGTGCGGGAAGTCGCAAGCCGGACCAGCGACGTGGCCGGTGACGGGACCACCACGGCGACCATCCTGGCTCAGGCGCTCTACCGGGAAGGCGCCAAGAATGTGGCGGCCGGCATGAACCCCATGGATCTCAAGCGCGGGATCGACAAGGCCGTCGAGGTCGTGGTGGAAGAACTCAAGAAACTCTCCAAACCCACGAAGGACCAGAAGGAGATCGCCCAGGTCGGGACCATCTCCGCCAACAACGACGAGTCCATCGGCAACATCATCGCCGAGGCCATGGGCAAGGTGGGCAAGGAGGGGGTCATCACCGTGGAAGAGGCCAAGGGCCTGGAGACGGAACTCGAGATCGTCGAGGGTATGCAGTTCGATCGCGGATACATCTCCCCCTACTTCGTCACCAATCCCGAAAAAATGGAAGTCAACTACGAGGATCCCTACTTCCTGATCCACGACAAGAAGATCAGCGGGATGAAGGACCTCCTGCCGATTTTGGAGCAGATCGCCAAGATGGGCAAGCCCCTCATCATCATCGCCGAGGAGGTGGAAGGTGAGGCGCTGGCGACGCTCGTCGTCAACAAGATCAGGGGTACGCTCCAGGTGGCGGCCGTGAAGGCTCCCGGTTTCGGTGACCGGCGGAAGGCCATGCTGGAGGATATCGCCATCCTCACCGGCGGGAAGGTCATTGCGGAGGAAATGGGGGCGAAGCTCGAGAACACGAGGATCGAGGATCTCGGCCGGGCGAAGAAGGTCACGATCGACAAGGATAACACCACCATCATCGACGGCGCCGGCTCCCGGGAGGACCTCGAAGGCCGCGTGAAACAGATCCGCGCCCAGATCGAGGAGACCACCTCCGACTACGACCGGGAGAAGCTGCAGGAGAGGCTGGCCAAGCTCGTCGGCGGTGTCGCCCTGATTCGTGTCGGTGCCGCGACGGAAACGGAGATGAAGGAGAAGAAAGCCCGGGTGGAGGACGCCCTCAATGCCACCCGCGCGGCCGTCGAAGAGGGGATCGTCCCCGGCGGCGGCGTGGCCTACATCCGCTGTCTGCCCGCCCTGGATAAACTCCAGCTCGAGGGCGATCAGCAGGTGGGCGTCAACATCGTGAAGAAGGCCCTCGAAGAGCCGCTGAAGATGATCGCCCAAAACGCAGGTCAGGAAGGCACCATCGTGGTGGAGAAGGTCAAGGAGAAGAAAGGTGCCTTCGGCTTCAACGCGGCGACGGAGGAGTACGAGGACCTCGTCAAGGCGGGTGTCATTGACCCCACGAAGGTCACGAGGTTCGCCCTCCAGAACGCGGCCAGCGTGGCCTCTCTCATGCTGACCACCCAGTGCATGGTTGCGGAGAAGCCGAAGAAGGAGTCCCCCGCCATGCCCGGTATGCCTCCGGGCGGTTACGGCGGAATGGATATGTAATCAAAGACGTTTGGTGTCACAGCCGCTTCTACAGGAAGGCCTCCCCCAAGGGAGGCCTTCTTTATTTTTATCCATTGCCGGATCTCGTTGAACCATCTGCTGAATGTGTTATGAGCGGGCGCCAAACGTCGGCATCAGGCAAAAAATCAAGGGCAGGCGCAGGGCATCGGGCGTCAGGTGTAAGGTGGGGTAGAGGGGAAAGCAAAAAGGGCGCCTTCGGCGGGATGAAACGAAGGAGAAAGGCCGACGCATCAACGTGGCTTTGTGACCCACACAGCGTTGAAACGTCCTTGAAAGAGAAACGGTATTGTGATAATTGCAACAAAATTCAGGCATTTCAAGGTGGCGTAAGGCTGGAGTCAACAGATGACAAGAGCACGTAGGATCCCTGCCCCCTCAGCCTTTCGCCCTTAGCCATAAGCCCTGGAGGTCTTATGAATTACAAGGATACCCTCAACCTGCCGAAGACCGATTTCCCCATGAAGGCCAACCTCTCCAAGAAGGAGCCCGAGTTGCTCCAATACTGGGACTCCATCAATATCTACGGGAGAATCCGGGACGTCTCCCGGGGTCGGCCCACCTACATCCTTCATGACGGTCCTCCCTACGCCAACGGCAACATCCACCTCGGCACGGCCCTCAACAAAATCATCAAGGACCTCGTCATCAAGTCGAAGAACATGAGCGGCTTCGACAGTATCTTCGTGCCCGGCTGGGACTGCCACGGGTTGCCGATCGAGCACCAGGTCGACAAGGAACTGGGAGAGAAGAAGGGAGCGCTCTCGCCGGCCGAGAAGCGGCGCTACTGCCGGAAGTATGCCGAGAAGTACGTGGACATCCAGCGCAGCGAGTTCAAACGCCTCGGGGTTTTCGGCGAGTGGGACAATCCCTACCTCACCATGAGCTACGAGTACGAGGCCCTGACGGTTGCCGAGTTCGCGAAGCTCATGCTCGGCGGAGACGTCTACAAGGGGAAAAAACCGGTCTACTGGTGTGCCACCTGCAAGACCGCCCTGGCGGAGGCGGAGGTGGAGTACGGCGATCACGTCACCCCGGCCATCTACGTGAAGTTCCCCATGATCTCGGACCTGTCGTCGGTGCGGCCGAAGCTCAGGGGCGAAAAGGTCTACGCCGTCATCTGGACGACCACCCCCTGGACGATCCCGGCCAACCTGGCCATTGCGTTCCACAAGGAGTTCGTTTACGCCGCCGTGAAGGTGAAGGAAACCGGGGAAGTCCTCATCATGGCCAGGGATCTCGTGGACTACTGCATGGGTGCTTTCGGCTTCAGGGATTACACGATCCTCGATGAGTTCCCCGGCGCGGTGGTGGAGGGCCTCAAGGCGAGGCACCCCTTCATCGACCGCGAGAGCGTCTTCATCCTGGCCCCTTTCGTCACCCTCGATGCCGGCACGGGCATGGTTCACATCGCGCCGGGCCACGGCCAGGAGGACTATGAAATCGGAATGGAATACGGCCTGGACAACTACGCGCCCGTGGACGAGGACGGCCGCTTCACGAAGGACGTGGCGTTTTTCGCGGGCCAGTTTGTCTTCGACGCCAACGAGGCCGTCAACGCGAAGCTCAGAGAGGTGGGGGCGCTGCTCCAGGTGGGAGACGTGGAGCATTCCTACCCGCACTGCTGGCGCTGTAAGGAGCCGATCATCTTCCGCTCCACGGAACAGTGGTTCATCTCCATGGAGAAGAACAAGCTGAGAGAACGCGCCCTGCGCGCCATCGACGAGGTCCGCTGGATCCCCGCATGGGGCCGGGACCGGATCTACGGCATGATCGAGAACCGGCCCGACTGGTGCATCTCCCGCCAGCGCCTCTGGGGGGTTCCCATCACCGTCTTCTACTGCAAGGACTGCAACGAGGTCCTGGCGACGAAGGAGATTCTGGACCACGTGGTCGAACTCGTCCGTCAGCACGGCGCCGATGTGTGGTTCGACCGGGACCCGAAGGATCTCCTGCCCCGCGAATTCACCTGTGCCGCCTGCCGGGGGAAGGAGTTCCGGAAGGAGACGAACATCCTCGACGTGTGGTTTGACTCCGGGGTGAGTCACGCGGCCGTGCTGGAGACCCGGGATTACCTGCGTTCCCCCTGCGATATGTACCTCGAGGGAAGCGACCAGCACAGGGGCTGGTTCCACTCCTCGCTCCTCGAATGCGTCGGGACACGTGACCGGGCGCCCTACAAGGAAGTCCTCACCCACGGGTTCGTCGTGGACGGCGAGGGCAAGAAGATGTCCAAGTCCGTCGGCAATGTCATCGACCCCCAGGAGATCATCGACAAGTACGGGGCGGAGATCCTGCGGCTCTGGGTGGCCGCCGAGGATTACACGATGGACATCCGGATCTCCGATGAAATCCTGCAGCGGCTGGTGGAAGCCTACCGCAGGATCCGCAACACGAGTCGCTACATCCTCGGGAACCTCTACGATTTCGATGTCCGGAAGAATCTGGTGGCCTACCCGGACATGGAGGAAATCGACCAATGGATCCTGCACAGGCTCCAGACGCTGATCGACCGCACTCGAAAGGCCTATGAAAACTACCAGTTTCACGTCGTCTATTACGCGCTCTATAATTTCTGCACCGTCGACCTGAGCTCTCTCTACCTTGATGTCTCCAAGGACCGGCTCTATACGGAAAGGGCCGACTCCCGGAAACGCCGCTCGGCCCAGAGCGCGATGTACCTCGTCCTCGACGCGATGACCAGATTGCTCGCGCCCATCCTGACCTTCACGGCCGAGGAAGTGTGGAAAAGTCTCCCCGGCTACGAAGGGAAAGCCGAGAGCGTTCACCTGACGCAGTTCCCCGAGGTGAACAGCACCTACAGGAACGATGCCCTGGGCGAGACCTGGGGGACATTGATCGGCGTCCGGGGCGAGATCTCGAAGGCCCTCGAGATGGCCCGGAAGGGGAAAACCATCGGCCATTCCCTTGATGCGGCTGTTTCCGTCTCGGCGCCGGAGAAACTCCGCCGGCTTCTCGAGAAATACAGCGAGGACATGCGGACGCTGCTCATCGTCTCCGAGTTTTCCACCGTGCCGGAGGGTTCGATCCAGCAAGGGTACGAAAGCGAGGAATTCAAGGGCCTCACGGTTTGCGTTTCAAAGGCCGGCGGCAAGAAGTGCGAGCGTTGCTGGGTGGCGAGCGACACGGTGGGCCGGAGGAAGGACCACCCCACGATCTGCGACCGGTGTTTCAGTAATCTCGGATAAAAGCGAAGGGCGAATTCGAACCCCCCGGTTCTCCCCTTCAAAGGGCAGGGCCGTGGGGGTCTTCTTCGAGTGTTCGAATGAAGAAAAGTGATGTGATATTGATCATAACCGTCTTTTCGATCATCCTCCTGGATCAGATCACCAAGTACTATATCGACTCCTATATGTCCGTCGGGGACTCCTTCCCCGTCATCCAGGGATTGTTCAACATCACCTATGTCCGGAACCCGGGGGCCGCCTTCGGGATTTTTGCAGGATCGCCGGCGGTCTTCCGCACGGTGTTCCTCATTGCCGTGACCTCGGCGGCGATGGTCCTGATCCTCTATTACGTGTGGATGAACCGTGAGAGGGGACCCCTGATGAATCTCGCCCTGTCCTTGATTTTCGGCGGTGCGGTCGGAAACCTCATCGACCGCATCCGGTTCGGCGAGGTCATCGATTTTCTCGATTTCTACATCGGCCCGCATCACTGGCCCGCATACAATGTGGCCGATGCCGCCATATCGACGGGGGCCGTCTTCCTGCTGATCACCCTGATCTGGAAGAAGGGGGATAAGGGCGGTTGAAACGGCAGGAGGATGGTGGATGTTCTTCTCCGGCCGTCCCGGGCCTGCCGGTGAAGAGAAGGTTTTCAAATCACGCCGGAGCGCTCACCCTGTCCGGGAACCGCGCGCCAACATCCTTCGCCTGGATTTCCCTGCCACCTTCCCCGTATGAAGCAAGGCCGGCGGGAGTTACGACGTCGGTGCCTGCGTGGACTCCCGCTCCCCGCGGAAAACCTTCTCGAGGGCCATGATCTTCGCGGGCGGGCCGACGATGAAGAGAATGTCCCCGGCCTGAAGGCCGAACTCCCCCGGAGGAATGGAATAGATCTCCCCCTCACGCCGGACGGCGAGGACCGTTACCCCGTAACGTTTTCCCAGTTCGGCCTCGGCGAGCGTTTTGCCGGACAGGGCAGAAGTCGCCTGGATGCGCAGCGTTCGCAGATCCATGTCGGGCATGCAGGCCCCGATGTTCGGGCAGGCGGCGGCGTGTTTCGACAGATTCCGGAACATGGCATACCCGTCGGACCGGATCTCCTCCACGAAACGGTGGATTTCATCCTCGGGCAGCAGGTACCGAGACAGAATCCGGCTGAATATCTCCACGGAGGTCTCGAACTCCTCGGGGATGACCTCGTTTGCCCCCGCCTCCAGAAGGGGTCCGATCTCCTGGATGAACCTCGTCCGCACGATGATGTAGAGTCTCTGGTTGAGCCGGTGGGCGAGCTCCGTGATCCGGCGGGTGGCCGCCACATCACTGATCACGACCACGAGGATCCTGGCCTGGCGGATGTTCACGTGATCGAGCACGGCCTCGTGGGTGGCGTCGCCGTAGTAGATCGGTACACCCTTTTTCCTCTGCTCCCGGACCAGGTCGGCATTCATGTCCAGCACGGCGTAGGGGATTTTCGCTTCCCCGGCGGCCCGGGCGATGTTCTGCCCGTAGATGCCGAATCCGACGATGACCAGGTGGTCCTTCTCGTGAAAGCGCTTCGTGCCCACCACCGGCAGGGTACCGCGCTTGAGCCGTCGGGGAAGCGGAAGGCGTGCGATCCGTTCCGCCACCGGGTGGGCGATGCGAAAGAGCAGAGGGGTGGCCATCATCGTCAGGACCGAGTAGGCCAGGAATTCCTGGTTGGTGTCCTCCGTCAGGAGGCCGTACTTTCGGCCGGCCTCTGCCAGGATGAAGGAAAACTCGCCGATCTGGCCGAGGGACAGGCCTGCCAGGGCGGCAACGCGGATCGGCAGCCCGGCGAAGAGGAATGCACCCGTCGCCGCGGTCACCTTGACGAGAACGATCCCGACGGCGAGGATGGAGACGTAGATCATGTGTTCCGCGAGGAAGCGGAGATCCAGGAGCATTCCGATGGAGACAAAGAAAAAACTCGCGAAGATGTCCCGGAAGGGCACCACGTTGCCCATGGCCTGGTGGCTGTACTCGGACTCGGAGATGACGAGTCCCGCCAGGAAAGCCCCGACGGCCAGTGACAGCCCGGCTTTGTGGGTGAGCCACGCCACGGCCAGGCCGATGAGGACGATGGTCAGAAGAAAGATCTCGCGGCTTCGGGTCTGCGTGACTTTGAAGAGGGCCCAGGGAACGACCCATTTGGCTGCAACCACCAGGATCAGGATGAGCCCGATCTCCTTTGCCAGCAGGAGGAGCAGATCCTCCTGCGGTCCCTGGGCCGCCCCGCCGAGAAAGGGGAGCAGCAGCATCATCGGGACGACGATGAGATCCTGGTAGATGAGGATTCCGAGGGCGCCGCCACCGTGGGGGGTCTCCACCTCCGCCCGGTCCTGGAGCAGCTTCATGACGATCGCGGTGCTGCTCAGCGCCGTCAGGAACCCGATGAAGACCGCCTGCCCCGGCGGCTGCCCCAGTCCGTTGGAAATCGCAGCGGCGACGACCAGAGTCATCAGGACCTGGAGGGTGCCGCCCAAGAGGGCGGTCCGGCGCAACTGGACGAGGTTGCGGAAGGAGAACTCGAGACCGATCGTGAAGAGAAGGGCGACCACCCCGATCTCCGCAAGCATCTTGACGGCCTCCACGTTGCCCACCAGTTTGAACCCATAGGGGCCGGTCAGGAGTCCCGTGAGGAGATAGCCCACGATGGCGGGCAGCTCCAGGCGGTGACAGAGATAGAGAACGACGGTTGAAAGCCCGATGATGATAACAATGTCATCCAGGAAAAACATATAGACACTTCAGCAGGACCGCTTTTGAACGAAGAAGAGCCGCTGACTGTCCCCATGACAGGCGGCGGCCCGATCATGCAAGCTGGACTTCAAACACAAGGTCACTCCCGGTTTTCAAAAATAAACAATTTCATTTTCGATGTCAAACACGCCCCGTCCTGACGGTGATGACACTTCCGCGCTTCGAGGGGAGACGCTCCGAGCCCGACCATCGGCCTCGGCAGACGGGGACGAGCATGTCCGTGCCCGTGATGGAGTCAGGGGCCATGCCGCGGCTACTCCGGGTTCCGGAAGCATTTCCTCACCCTGGCGATGTTCTCCGTCGGGCCCACGACAAAAAGCAGGTCGTTCACCTGGAACCGGGTCTCCGTGTCGGGGATGGAGATGGTCTGATTCCCGCGACGGATGGCCAACAGCGTGACCCCGTATTTCTTCCGCATCTCCGTTTCGGCCAGAGTCTTGCCGAGGGCCGGGGCTCTGTCCTCCACCCGGAAGGAGGTCATTTCCACCTCCGGGAGGTAAAGTTTGATGTCGCCGGAGGCGGTCGCCTCCCGGGAGAGGCTTCGGAACATTTCGTAACCGTCGGCGCGGACGTCCCGGACGAATTTTTCGATCTCCTCCTTCGGCAGAAGGTACTTGGAGAGCACACGGCTGAAGATCTCCACGGAGGTTTCAAATTCCTCCGGAACCACCTCGTTTGCGCCGAGTTCGAGGAGGGGCCGCATCTCCAGGAGAAAGCGTGTGCGTACGACGATGTATGCCCTCGGGTTCATGCGGCGGACGAGGCCGGTGATCCTCCGGGCGGCGGCGGGATCGTTGATCACGATCACCACGGCGCGGGCGCTCTTCACGTCGGCATGTTGAAGGACCGCCTCCTGGGTGGCGTCGCCGAAGTAGATGGGCTCCCCTTTCTTTCGCTCGTCCCTCACCACCTCGGGGTTCATCTCGATGACGACATAGGGAATGCCGCCGGCCCGGGCGGCCCGGGCGAGGTTCCTGCCGTTCACCCCGAAACCGACAATGACCAGGTGGTCCTTTTCGTGGGGGTACTTGAATATGCGGACGGGGTAGAAACCCCGTTTCAGTTTTTTCGGCAGGGGCAATCGCACGGCGAGATCCGCCGCCCGGGGGGCCAGGGCGATGACGAAGGGTGTCATCATCATCGTGAGCACCGAGATGGCCAGGAAGACCTGGTACTGGTCACCGGCCAGGAGACCGTATCGTGTTCCCACTTCGGAGAGGATGAATGAAAATTCCCCCACCTGGCCGAGGGACATCCCCACCAGGATGACGGCGCGAAGGGGCAGACCGATCCACGCCGAGGCCGTCGCCGCTGTGAGGGCCTTCAGGAGGAGGATCCCGAAGGCGATCATCAGGAGATAGCCCGGGTGCTGTAAGACAAAACCGAGGTTCAGGAGCATGCCGATCGAGACGAAGAAAAAACTCGTGAAGACGTCCCGGAACGGCAGGATGTTGGCGAGGGCCTGGTGGCCGTATTCGGATTCCGAGATGACGAGCCCGGCGAGGAAGGCCCCCAGGGCCAGCGAGAGTCCCACGGAGTAGGTAAGCCAGGCGATGGAAAGGCAAAGAACGATGACGCTGATCAGGAAAAGCTCGCGGTTGCGGGTCTGGGTGATGCGGAAGAACAGCCCGGGGATGATCCACTTGGCCGCGATGATCACCAGAAGGACGATCCCGATCTCCTCGGCCAGGAGGACGAGGAGATCCTCGTAGTGTCCACCCGAAGCACCGGCGAGGAAGGGCGTCAGGAGGATCATCGGCACGACGATGATGTCCTGAAAGATGAGGATGCCCAGGATCGTCCCCCCCTGGGGCGTCTCGACCTCCGCCCTTTCCTGAAGGAGCTTCAGTACGATGGCCGTGCTGCTCAGCGATATGAGGCAGCCGATGTAGACCGCCTCGCCGGGCGGATGGCCGAGTCGGTGGGCGATCACGGCGACGGCGGTGATGGTGAGGAGCAGCTGGATGGATCCTCCCAGCAGGATGGAGCGCTTGAATTGCAGGAGGTTCCGGAAGGAAAACTCGAGCCCGATGGTAAAAAGAAGCGATACGATACCCACCTCCGCGAGGATTCGTACGGCCTCGATTTCGCCGACCAGGCCGAACCCGTAGGGACCGGCCAGCACCCCTGTGAGCAGATATCCGACGATGACGGGGATTCGAAGACGATGGCAGACGAAGATGACGGCCGCGGAGAGCCCGAAGATGATCAGAATTTCGTTGAGAAGGAGGATCACGGTCATGCCACCCGCAAGGACAGTCCTGATGACCCTGCCGGATCTCGTTGAAAAGAGGCGCCGCCGGATGATTTTCTCAAACGATGGCGGCCCGACCATCCAAGATATCCTCCGGGAAGCGGATTCTTCCCGGATCCTGAAAATATTCAAACAGCTTTTTTGCTGGAAGACAACTGATTTCTCGGCGAGAGGAAGGCACGGCGGCCCGATTGAATCTTCCCGTAAGCCTTTTTTCTCTTGTCCTTTGGGTTTCGGACGTTGTATCTGTTTCGGGCGATTCAATTCACGGTGGGGGCGAGCCCGATGTTTCAGGGAGACGTTTTTCTCGAAATGGCTGCAATCCTCGCCCTGGCGGCCCTCGTCGGGTCGGTGGGGTCCCTTCTGCGTCAGCCCCTGATCATCGCCTTTCTGGTGACCGGGGTTCTGGCCGGGCCAGCGGGTTTGGGCATCATCGGCAGCCACGGCCAGCTCGAGCTTCTGGCCCACATCGGCATCGCGCTTCTTCTGTTCGTCGTGGGGCTTCGCCTGGATTTGACCCTCATCCGCACCACCGGGCCCGTGGCCCTGGCCACGGGGATCGGTCAGGTCGTCTTCACCTCCGTTTTCGGTTTCTTCATCGCTCTGGGGATGGGGATGTCCGTGATCGGCGCCCTTTACGTCTCCGTCGCCCTCACCTTCTCGAGCACCATCATCATCGTCAAGCTTCTCTCCGACAAGAGGGAGATCGACGCCCTCCATGGTCGGATCGCCCTCGGGTTTCTCATCGTCCAGGACATCGTCGCCATCGGGGCACTGATCGCCCTCACGGCTCTCGGCGAGGCGGGCACGGCGTCGGAGGATGCGCTCTCGAGGGTGATCGGTATTCTTGGAAAGGGGATCGGGCTTCTTGCCGTCATCGGGCTTCTCATGCGTTACGTCCTGCCGGGACTCACCCGGAGGTTGGCCCGCAATCAGGAACTGCTGATGATCTTCGCCGTCGCATGGGCCGTCTTCCTCGGAGCCCTGGGGGACGCCCTCGGCTTCAGCAAGGAGGTCGGTGCCTTTCTCGGCGGGGTCTCGCTGGCCTCGACGCCCTACCGGGACGCCATCGGGGCGCGGCTCGTGAGCCTCAGAGATTTCCTGCTCCTTTTCTTCTTCATCGACCTCGGCGCCCGCCTCGACTGGTCGACCGTCGGGAATCAGACGGGGAACGCCCTCCTGTTTTCGGTCTTCGTCCTCGTGGGCAACCCCCTCATCGTCATGGCCATCATGGGGTTCATGGGCTACCGGAGGCGCACGGGTTTCCTCGCCGGGCTCACGGTGGCCCAGATCAGTGAATTTTCCCTCATCCTTGCGGCCCTCGGCGTGAGCATCGGCCACATCGACATGGAAACCATGGGACTCGTCACGCTCGTGGGCGTGGTGACCATCTGCCTGTCGACCTACATGATCATTTATTCGGGAAACCTCTACCGCTGGCTGGCTTCACCTCTGAGGGTCTTCGAGCGGCGGACGGCGCACAGGGAACTTTCCGAGGGAGCAGGATCGGGATGCGGACCGGAGGAAGCCGAGATCATCCTGGTGGGGCTCGGGAACTACGGAGGGGGCGTCGCCGAGCACCTGCTGGAACGCGGCAAGCGGCTCATGGCGGTCGATTTCGATCCACAGACGCTGCGTCTCTGGCAGGCCCGCGGACTTTCCGTGGTCTACGGCGACGTGGGCGACCCCGAGTTCCTCGAGCACCTTCCGATCCACTGCGTCCGCTGGGTCGTGAGCACCGTGCGGGACCCGGCCCTGAACCTTTCCCTGTGCAGCCTTCTCAGGGCGCGTCATTTCAGGGGCAAGATCGCCCTGGCGGCCCGCGATGAAAGTGATGCCGAGGCCTACCGCAAGGCTGGGGCTCACGTGGTGCTGAGACCCTTCAGTGACGCCGCCGAGCAGGCCGTCGATGCACTGACGGAGGCCACCTCCCTGTTGCCGGCCGGTGTGGACTGGCCGCTGGCGGTCAAGGAAGTCCGACTGCGGCCCCGATCGATGTTCGCGGGGCAGTGCATCCGGGATCTGCCCCTCAGGAACATGGCGGGGATATCCATTGTGGCGTTGAGCCGGGCCGGCCGTGTCTTTTACGATCCGGGACCGGAGTTTCGGCTCTTCCCGGGGGACCGTCTGGTCCTGATGGGCGATCCCGTCGACCTCACCCGCGCGGAGGAGATTCTTCACACGAAAGACGGCGGGGAGGAAAAGGCTCAGAAAAATCCCTTCGTCATGGCCGAGATCGGTCTTTCGCCTCGATCACCGCTCATCGGGCGAACGTTGACGGAGGTTTCCTTCCGGCAGAACTACGGCGTCACGGTGGTCGGGATCATCCGGGGAGACGAGCGCATCGCCTCCCCGAAGCCTACGGAACCTCTCGAAGCCGGGGACCGTCTCGTCGTCATCGGTACGGAGGAGATGGTGGATCGCCTGAGCAAGATGCAGACAGCGTGACCGCCCTCACGATCCGAACAACATCTCAAAGGGTCGCTTCCCGGGGGGGCCGGAACACCCCGGAGGTCAACCTCCCTGTGATTCCTTCACCGGCCTCTCTCCAAAGCCGCGATGCGCTCTTCCAGGGGTGGGTGGGTCATGAAGAGTCTGCGGAGCCCCGACTTCGGCGTTCCGGAGATTCCGAAAGCCGCCACCTCGTCCGGCAGATGGGGCTGATCGACGGTTTTCTGGAGACGGCGAAGGGCCGCAATCATCTTTTCGCGTCCCTCGATCGAGGCACTGCCGGCGTCGGCCCGGAACTCCCGCTGGCGGCTGAACCACATGACGATGATGCTGGCCAGGACGCCGAAGATCACCTGGGCGAGGATCGTGACGATGATGAAGGCCGGGCCGTGACCCCGCTCGGTCTTGAAGACGACGCGGTCCACGAAATGGCCGAGGATGCGGGAGAAGAAAATCACGAAGGTGTTGACGATCCCCTGGATCAGCGTCAGTGTCACCATGTCGCCGTTGGCCACGTGGCTGATCTCGTGGCCCAGGACCCCTTCCACTTCCCCGCGCGTCATGGAACGGAGCAGTCCCGTGCTGACGGCGACCAGGGCGCTGTTGCGGCGCATTCCCGTGGCGAACGCGTTCACATCCGGGGAGTCGTAGACGGCCACTTCCGGCATGCCGATGCCCGCGGCCGTCGCCTGCCGCTTGACGGTGTTCAGCAGCCAGGCTTCGGTATCCGTGCCGGGTGTTTCGATCACCCGGGCGCCGGTCAGCCTCTTGGCGGTCCACTTGGACATGGCCAGTGACACGAACGAACCGCCGAAGCCGAAGACGGCGGCGAAGACCAACAGGCTGTACATGTCGATGCCGACGCCGCTCTCGTCGAGGATCCGGTCGACCCCCAGGAGCCGGAGCACGATGCTCAGGATGAGGATGACGGCGAGGTTGGTTACAATCAACAAGAAAACTCTTTTCATGAAGAAAACCTCCTTCACAGAATCTGAAGTGATTTCTAATCCCTCCGGTCTCTACTCGCCGAGGACATACGTTCCCGGCGCGTCACAGTCCGGCCGATATCCCCGCTCGGGGTTTCCCGTGGGAGGGGGTGCCGTCCGCTCCCCGGAGTGGCCGTCAAGCCAGGCGAGCCAGGCCTGCCACCAGGAGCCCTTCTGCACGGGGGTTTGCTCCACCCAGGTGTCGGGGTCCACGTAACGATCCATCTCCCGTTTGGTCGACACACGGTAAGAGGCCCGTTCGTTGCCGGGGGGGTTGACGACACCGGCATTGTGGCCGCCGTTCGTGAGAGCAAACGTCACGTCCGTATCGGCCAGCAAATGGATCTTGTACACGGAGCGCCAGGGCGCCACGTGATCCCTTTCGGTGCCCACGACGAAGAGGGGCACACGGATGTCGCTGAGGGCGACCGGTCTGCCGTTCACCTCGTAGCGGCCCTGGGCAAGGTCGTTGTTCAGAAACAGTTTGCGCAGGTACTCGGAATGCATGCGGTAGGGCATCCGGGTCGAATCAGCGTTCCAGGCCATCAGGTCGTTCATGGCCCGTCGCTCCCCCATGAGGTAATCGTGGATATACCGGGACCAGATCAGGTCATTGGTCCTCAACATCTGGAAGGCTCCGGCCATTTGCCGGGCATCGAGATAGCCCTGGTCCCACATCACGTTCTCGAGAAAGGTGACCTGGCTTTCGTCGATGAAAAGCATGAGTTCCCCGGCATCCGTGAAATCCGTCTGCGCCGCCATCAGGGTGACGCTCCGGAGTCGTTCGTCCGCGTCCCGGGCCATGGCGGCGGCGGCGATCATCAGCAGGGTGCCGCCAAGGCAGTAGCCCGCCGTGTGGATCTTCCGCCCCGGCACGATGGCCGACACGGCGTCGAGCGCGGCGAGGATCCCCAAGGTGCGGTATTCTTCCATCCCCAAATCACGGTCCTCCGGCCCGGGGTTTTTCCAGGAGATCATGAACACCGTGTAGCCCTGCTCGACGAGGTGCCTCACCAGGGAGTTGTGCGGCGAGAGATCGAGGATGTAGTACTTCATGATCCACGCGGGCACGATCAGGATCGGTTCGGGGTGGACGCTCTCGGTGGAAGGCGCGTACTGGATCAGTTCGATGAGCCGGTTCCGATACACGACCTTGCCGGGTGTTACGGCCAGGTTTCCCCCGACCTGGAAGTTCTCGGCCCCGGCAGGCTTCTGCCCCAGCAGAGCCCGGTTCCAGTCGTCGAGGAGGTTCTGCCAGCCGCGAACGAGGTTCTGACCCCCCTGCTCGAAGGTGGCGCGGAGAACCTCGGGATTCGTCCAGAGATAATTCGATGGGGAGAACATGTCGAGGAACTGCCGGGCCGCAAAGGAGACGAACTCGTCGTGGCGCCGCGACACCCCCTGAATCCCCGTCGTGGCGTTGTGCCACCACTGTTGCAGAAGCAGGAAGGACTGGTACCAGAGGTTGTAGGGCCAGCGCTGCCAGTCCTCGCCGGCGAAGCGGCGGTCCTGGGGGAGGGGTTCAATGCAGGGTGCGGCCCCACGATCCCGGGTACACTGCCGCATGTAGAGCAGGAGACGGAGCCATTTGCGAAGCGCCTTCTCGCAGAGTTGCGCCTGCTTGGCCGGCGAAAAGGCGAGGTGCACGGACCAGTCGAGATAGGCGAACAGCAGGGACGCGGGAGAAATCCCTCCCGTGAACCGTCCCATCCATGCATGCACCATCCGGTCCAGGGGGGCTCCGGCAGCCGGTGCTGCCGATGTTGGTTTCTCATTCATGGCAATCCTCCTGAATGAAGTCCCGTCGCTCGGCGGGCACCTTGCCAAAGCCATTTCTCATGGGAAAACGCGCGGTGATGGCCCTGCCCTTGACGGAAGGTAGGTGCATTATACCACCATTTACGAGTCAACGGGAATGCCCGGGGCGATCCCGTCATGTCTGCCGTCTTGACATCGTCGAATCCCGAGGGCTTCAGTAATGAAAGGTGATGGTCCCGCCGGGGTCCAACCGATACGCTTCATTTTTGAATAATATTCTGACGCCCTGAATTTCGCAAGGGCGGGAGGTGACCGTCACGCTCTTGGGCCCCGCATCGATTTCGAGCCAGTTGCCCCGATACTGGATCTTCAGGCTGATCCTACCCAGTTTCTTCGGGATGTTCGGGTTGAGGCAGATCCCGTCGTCGCGAAACTCGAGCCCCGTGTAACAGCGCTGGACCATGTCGACCGTTCCAGCCATGGCGCCCAGGTGAATACCTTCGTGGGTCGTGCCCCCTTGGATGTCCGAAATGTCGCTTTCGAGAGCCTGGGAGAAGAGGTTCCAGGACTCCCCCCGGGCCGCCCGTGAGAGGACCCAGGAATGGACGACATTGCTCAGGGTGGAGCCGTTGGACGTGCGTTCGGTGTAGAAGCGTACGTTTCGGGGGATACTCAGGGGGTCAAAGGTGTAACCCATGTCGGTGAAGAGCCCCTGGAGCTGCTCCGTGGAGAAGAGATAAAAAAGCATAAGCACGTCGGCCTGCTTGGATACCCGGTAGCGATTGGGGGAATTCCCCTCGGCTTCAAGGATGCGGTCCAGACGCTGGATGTTGCCGTACTTCTGACGATATCCCTTCCAGTCGAATTCCTCGAGGTTCTCGTATCCCTCGAACTGACTGATGATCCCGCCGTCGAGAAAATCCACCCGCATGTTGCAGGACATCTTCTTCCAATCCCCGACCTCCCATTCACTCAGACCGAGGCGTTCTCTGAGTTCCGTTGCTCTCTGCGGGTGGATGGTCTCCAGAATCCGGAGGGCCGTTTTGAATACCCATGATGCCATCACATTCGTGTAGGCATTGTTGCGAAGACCGGGGTTCTCGGAGCCGAAATACCGATCGTGATATTCGTCGGGCCCCATGACCCCGTGGATCTCGTAACGGTTCGTTTCACGGTTGAACGTTATCAGACTCGCGAACATCCTCGCGATCTCCAGGACCATCTCAGCGCCGTAGGTGGAGAGAAACTGCAAGTCCCCCGTCGTTTCAAAGTAGTGCCAGATGTTGTAGGCGATCGCCGCGTTGACGTGCCGCTGCAGGTATGTGGCGTCGGCGAGCCACCGGCCGGAGCGGGGGTTGAGGTGAAGCGCTTGTGTCTCCTCGCGCCCGTTGCTCCCGCTCTGCCAGGGGTAGAGGGCCCCCTTGAGGCCCTGCTCGACGGCGTTGATCCTAGCCCGGTTCAGCCTCCGGTAACGATAGAGCAGGAGCGCCCGGGTGATTTCGGGAATGCGGAGATTCAGAAAAGGAAAAATAAAAAGCTCGTCCCAGAAGATGTGGCCCCGGTAGGCTTCGCCGTGCCAGCCCCTCGCCGGGACCCCCGCGTCGAGATCGATGGAGTGAGGGGAGACCGTTTGCAAGAGATGAAAGATGTGAAGACGCAGGATCATCTGCATCCGGGTGCCGCCGCCGATTTTGATGTCGCAGCGCCCCCAGAGCTGATCCCACGCCCCCACGTGGCTTTCGAAGAGCGACTCGAATCCCGCGGCTCGGCCCACCGCCTCGATGGCCTCGAGACGGGGTTCGCAGACGGCACGGTCCCGCGAGGTGAAAAGGGCCACGATCTTCTCCAACCGGATCCTTTCCTGTCTCTTCGCCAAGATGAAGAGATCCTGACCAACCCAGCCCGGAGGACCGTCGACGAGACGGCGCTCGACGGGTTTTTCGCCGTCGCCTGAATAGACCCGAGTGCGGGCTGCCTCAGCCACGAGCAGGCAAGACTGATTGGTCCGGACCACGAGATAGAGTGTTTCCTCGTCGGCGGCTCCGGCATCGAGCGATTCCAGATGACGGCTCTGGAGCGCCCTGTAACGTTCGACACCGGTATTGGTCACACCCCCATCGAGGGCGGTGCGAACTTGTATCCGACCGGACCAGTTTTCTGGAACGATCAGCGTCTCCAGCGCCGCCAGGTGCGGGTCGCGCATGTGCACCAGGCGCCTGCTCACGAGGGTCGTTTCGCGTTGACTTCCGTCTCTGAACCGGACGGTCCGGGTGAGAAGACCCCGCTGGATATCGAGTTCCTGGCTGTATGCAAGGATCCGCACCGCCAGGAGGTTGAACCAGTCTTCGTCCTCTATCCTGAAGGTCAAGGCAAGCCAGTTGGGCATGTTCACGAGGTCCTCGTTTTCCACGCGATGTCCCGCGATGTCGGTCGTCGAGCGGTTGTATCCGCCGGCGAGATAGGTCCCCGGGTAGTGAACATCACCGGCCGTGGCTTCCGGCGCCGCCCCCCGCGTTGCGAAGTATCCATTCCCCAGCGTACAGAGGGCTTCGCGGAGTTTCTCCTCCAGGGGGTTGAAATCTTTGTAAACCAATCTCCAGTCAGGCATCGTGTGCACCTCCTTTGCAGGCTTCAAGGATTCTTTTCAGGAAAACCAGGACTTCCTGCGGGTTTCTCAGGCCGTACCGCGCCCCCGTGGGCCGGGGCTCGTCCTGCACGATGATGGAGACGCCTCTACCGCGGAGCACACGGAAAGCATCCTCGTCGGTCACGTCATCTCCGATGAACAGAGGCAGAAATTCCTTCGCGTCGCAACGAAGCTCGCGCAGAAGGAAAAGGACCGCCTCCCCCTTGTTCCATTCGAGGTTCGGTTGGAGCTCAAAGACCTTCTTGCCGTCGCTCTTGCGCAGCCGCGGATATCGGCTGCGAATGTCGCTGACGGTTCGCTCGATGCCCGCCACCGCTGCTTCCGCCACCAGCCGGTAGTGGACGGCGATGGAAAACCGCTTGCGCTCCACGAGGCATCCCCGGACGTGGCCCAGTCGGTCCTTCAATTCCGCTTCAGCTGCATCAAGAGCGGGCAGATCGGCGCCAGCCCCCTCATGCTCCACCTGCAGTCCACCGGGGCCCGCGATTTCGAAGCCGTGGCTGCCCGCGTAGATCAGGGAGTCGATCCCGACGATTTTTTGTATGTCCCTGAGATCCCTCCCGCTGACGATCGCCGTGGGGCAGAGCGCGGCCAGTTCGGTGATGATCCGGCGCGTTTCGGCGGTGAGAATCGCCCGCTCCGGCGTCGCGACGATGGGTGTCAGGGTACCGTCGTAATCGAGGAAAACGGCGAATCGCCGGCCGCCGGCTTGCGCCAGAATTTCGCCCAGACGGTCGATTGCAGATGGGAGACGTGCCGGGGTTGTTCCGTGCGGAAAATCGACTCCGGCAGCGCCGAGTTCGGAAAGATCAGATAGGACAATGTCTGCGCCGCATTGCCGCAGGATGTCCGCCTGTGTTTTATCCGCAGCGAGGCCCACAACGAGTCCGATCCCCCCCGCCCTGGCTGCCTCCACGCCGGCCCGGGAATCCTCGATGACGGCACAGCGAGGAGGATCCACGGCGAGACGAGCCGCCGCCTCGAGAAATATGCCGGGGTGGGGCTTTCCGGGGGTACCCAGGCGCTCCATGTCAAGGCCGTCCACCTGGACGTCGAACCGGCCTGCGAGCCCCGCGCGCTCGAGGATGGCCGTGCAGTTCTTGCTGGCCGAGATGACGGCACACCGGAGACCATTTTGCTTCAAGTTTTCGAGAAGCCCAGCCAGAGATTCGGCCACCTTCACGCCCTCGTCCTGCAGGTATCTATGGAAGATTCTGTTCTTCCAGTTGCCCAGTCCATGGAGCGTCTTCAGACCCGGCGGGTCCGTTTCGTTCCCCTCGGGCATCGAGATGTTCCGTGACCGCAGGAAGTCGCGTACGCCGTCCAGCCGGGGCTTCCCGTCCACGTAAAGACGGTAGTCCTCCAAGGGGTCGAACGGGTGGAGCACATGGCCGATCTTCTCGCCCCCGGCTCTTCTTTCCATGGAGAGATAGGCGTCGAACATGCTTTTCCAGGCCCTGGCGTGGGTCGATGCCGTGTCGGTGATCACACCGTCCAGGTCGAAGACGACGGCATCGAAGTCTCTTTTTGAGATCACAAAAACCAACTCTTTTCGAAACATGGAGCACGATCCTTAAAGCATTTTCCCGTTCCGTCGGCGGGGGAGACCCGGGGGAGGGACGATCCTCGAGACGTTTCGAACGGCGGCGGATTGCTGTGACGTTTTCAGGGATCCCCCCGGAAGATCAATGCTCCCTTGATTGGAGGAGATCATAGAGCTTCTCCACGTCTTCCCTGCGGCAGAGCTCTGTGCCGGGCGTCATGACGGCGGCCGCGCCTGCCGCGAGCCCGAAAAGGACCGAATCCCGGGTCGTTCTTCCCCGTGCGAGACTCAGCACGATTCCCGCCACCATACTGTCGCCGGCACCGACTTTGCTCTGGATCGGAACCGTCGGGGCCCGCATTCGTTCAAATCCGTCTTTCGTTGCCATCAGAACCCCGGCGGCACCGAGGGAAAGGACGACGACCTCCGCACCTCCTTTTCGCACGATGTCCATGGCGGCCGCTTCCTGTTCGACTTCGTCCTGCAACTTCCGGCCGGCCAGTTCGTTCATTTCATTCGTATTCGGTTTGATCATGAAGACCCCCCTCTCGACCGCCCTTTTCAGGGCGCCGCCGGACGTGTCGATGATGACCCTGGCACCGATCTCGCTCCCGACCTGTGCAACGCACGCATAGAAGTTGTCCGGAACGCCCGGCGGCAACCTGCCGCTTCCGACGATATAGCCGGGTCTCGGTTCGATCGCTTGCAGGGATCGAAGGAATTCCGCCAGCTCCTCTTCGTCGAGATCAGGGCCGGGCATGTTGAAGCGAAACTGCTGACCCGTCGCCTCCTCGAAGACCGACAGGCTTACGCGGGTCCAGCCTTGAATGGGTGTTGGGCGGTGAGCGACCGCCGTCAGATCGAGCAGATCCCTGAGGAGTTGCCCGGTGCAGCCTCCTGCCGTGTAGAGGGCCAGCGATTCGCCGCCCAGTTCCTTGATGACCCGCGAGACGTTGATCCCGCCGCCTCCGGGTTCGTAACGGGGCTGTTTGCACCGCAATTTCCGCTCGGGAACGACATGCTCCACACTGGAGCTCTGGTCGACGGCCGGATTGAGGGTAAGGGTGACGATTGTTTCCATGCGATTCTCCGTTTTCCCGGGGGTTCCTCCGGGAGGGGTTCGAAAATCCGGGTCCGTGTCGATGACAGACCTGCCCTGATCTGAACATATCTTCAGACGCCGTTCCAGATGATCAGGGATGTTCCGTGAAGGCCGGCCTGCCCTTGTCGTCCGTGACCATGATTTCCAGGGCCTTCAGGACCTCTCTCGAAGCCCTGCTGAATTTCATGGCCAAAAAAAATCTCCCATCCTTTCCATCGGTCTGTCCTCTTCGATCCCGAGTGACCTCATGATTCATTCCGATGGACGATCCGCATTCTTCCTCAGTTTTTCATCCTCGTCATGGATGGCCTGGAATTCCCGGTCGGCGACTTCCAGCATTCCCGCCAGGGCGCACAGGCGTCGGCGCGTGGTGGACGGCATGGCCCGGACGGACTTGTACTGCAAGTCGTGTTCGATCTCCGCCCAGGCGTGCTGGAGGATGGTCCGGACCTGGATCTCGGCGACGAGGCTCTTGAATCCCGTCCGATCGGGTCTGTCGATCTCCTCCGGCGTCAGTTCCACGAGGTAATGGACGCTCTGGTAACCGAATCGTCCGGAGGCCTCCAGCGTCTCCGATTTATTGTCCTTTTCGATGACGAAGAAACGCTCCCGGATGATGGTATCGATTGCGGAGAGGGTCCTCGGGAAGAACGTGATGACCCGCACGCCTGCGAGATCCGTTACCCCCCGGAGGGGATTTTCAATGGCCTGCGGTGAGCGCTTCGCCGCGAGCGTTTTCAGGATTTTCCTCTGGACGCTCGCCGCCGATTTGACGCGGGCCTCGATGGAGTGGATCCTGACGCCGCGCTCCCGGATCCTTTCGGCCAGGATCTGCCGGACGAGGCGGCAGAAGTCCTCATAGAGGGGACGGAGCGTTTCCCAGTGAGCGAGTATCTCGGCCATCGAGGGGAAAGCATCGACGCGTCGGCCCTCGGTCCTCTTCGGTGTTTTGATCGTCAGCGCTTTCATGTTCGACCCCCTGTCCCGGCAACCTGCTTCGTCCGGACGGGCTCGAGACGGAGCCGCATCCATTTTTCCAGGCCGACGATCAGAAAAACGGCGGCGGAGGCGGCAAGGATCACGGCCCAGTCGGAGAGCATCAGGGGTGCGCTGTGGAACAGCCTGTTCATCCAGGGATGATAGCTGAACAAAACCTGCAGCAGGATCATGGCGCCCGAGCCGGCGAGAACCCAGGGGTTCGAAAACAGGCCCAGGCTTCGCATCGAGTGCCTGAGGGAACGGCAGTTGAAGAGGTAGAACAGTTCGATCATCACGATGAGGTTGACGGCCACGGTCCTCGCCTCGGCGAGGTTGGCGCCCGATGCCTTCTTGTAAAGGAAGAGCGCGAATACGGCGCCCAGCATGAGAAAGCTCACCAGGATGATCCGCTGGATGAGAACCCCGGTGAGGATGGGGCTGTCGGGGACCCGCGGGGGACGCATCATCACGTCGGCTTCCTTCGGTTCGAAAGCCAGCATCAACCCCAGCAGCAGGGCTGTTGTCATGTTGATCCACAGGATCTGCACAGGCAGCACGGGCAGGGCCACACCCGTGCCCGCAAGTACGGAGGCCATGATCACCAGCGCCTCACCCCCGTTGGTGGGCAGCGTCCAGACGAAGAACTTCGTAAGATTGTCGAAGATGCGACGTCCCTCCTCGACGGCGGCCTCGATCGTGGCGAAGTTGTCGTCGGTGAGCACCATGTCGGCCGCCTCCTTGGCCACTTCGGTTCCCGTGATCCCCATGGCGATGCCGATGTCGGCCTGCTTCAGGGCCGGGGCGTCGTTCACGCCGTCGCCGGTCATGGCGACCACCTCGCCGCGGGCCTGCAGGGCCTCGACGAGCCTCAGCTTCTGCTCCGGGGCAACCCGGGCGAAGACCCGGGCCCGCCGGGCGACCTCGATCATCTGCGCATCGGTGAGTTCCTGGAGCTCCCGACCGGTGACGGTGACGTCGGGCCCGCTTTCCACGGACGGATCCGTGAGGCCGAGCTGGGCCGCGATGGCCGATGCCGTGACGGCATGATCCCCGGTGATCATCTTCACGGACACACCGGCCGTCTTGCACGCCTCGATGGCCTTCATCGCTTCCTCCCGGGGCGGGTCGATCATCCCCTGCAGACCCAAGAAGGTCAGGCTCGACAGATCGTCCGGAGACTCGAAAGTCTTCCGATCGGCCGGGAACTCTTTCCGGGCGAAGGCAAGCACCCGGAGACCCTCTGCGGCCATGGCGTCGGCCGACCGAAGAACGGCGTCCCGGTCGAGATCGATTGTGCTGCCGTCGCCGGCGAGCGCCTGCCGGCTCTGGTCGAGGACTTTCTCGACGGCGCCCTTGACGTAGACGACGGGCGGTTTTCCGCCGCCGGGGTCGTGCATCGTGGCCATGTAAGCCCGTTCCGATTCAAAGGGGATGACGTCGATCCGGGGCCAGGCGCCCGTCTCCTCACCCCGGATACCCGCCTTTGCGGCGGAAACGATGAGAGCCCCTTCCGTCGGGTCGCCTTCAACGGTCCAGCGACCCTCTTTTTCAACCAGCCGTGAATCGTTGCACAGGAGGCCCGCCCGGAGGCATTCGATCAGGGGAAGCGACGTCGTCGCGTCCACCGGGGAGCCGCCCTTGAGGATCTTCCCCTCCGGCGCGTAGCCGCTGCCGGTGATCTCGAACAACTCACCGCCGGCCAGCACTTTCTGCACCGTCATCTGGTTCTCCGTCAGGGTGCCCGTCTTGTCGGAGCAGATGACCGTTGTGCTCCCGAGGGTCTCGACGGCGGGGAGCTTGCGGATGATGGCGTGGACATCGGCCATCCGCTTGACGCCGATGGCGAGGGTGATCGTGACGGCGGCGGGCAGCCCCTCGGGGATGGCGCTCACCGCAAGGGCCACGGCCGCCATGAACATCTCGAAGGCGCTGTGCCCCACGAACCAGCCGGCGAAGAACATCGCCGCGGAGACGGCGAGGATCACGATGAGGAGCACCCGGCTGAAATGGGCAATCTTCTTCGTCAACGGCGTCGAGATCTCGACGGCCTCGGCAATGAGACCGGAGATGCGGCCCGTTTCCGTCTGATCGCCCGTGGCCACGACGATGCCGTTTCCCTGGCCGAAGGTGACCAGTGTACCCGCGTAGACCATGTTCCTGCGGTCGGCAAGGATCGTGTCGACAGGGAGTGCGTCGATTTTCTTGCTGACGGGGACGGACTCACCCGTCAGGGCCGACTCGTCGACTTGAAGCTCCCTCGTGACGAAGAGCCTCAGGTCCGCCGGGACCTTGTCTCCCGATTGCAGAAGGACGATATCGCCCGGGACCAGATCGACGGATGGGATGTTGAGCGTCTCGCCGTCGCGGATGACGACGGCCTGGGTGGTCATCATCGTCATGAGGGACTCGATGGCCCGCTCGGCCTTGGATTCCTGGAGAAATCCCACCACGGCGTTGGCGATGACGACGCCGAAGATGACCGAAGAGTCCACCCACTCGCCGAGCACCGCGGTCACCGCCCCCGCGGCGATCAGGATGTAGATGAGCGGCTGGTGAAACTGCAGCAGGAATCTCATCCACGGGCTGGTCCTTTTTCTCGGGGTCACCCGGTTGGGGCCGAAGCGCTTCTGACGGTGCGTGACCTCGAACGGCGAAAGGCCCCTCGCGAGGTTGCTTTCGAGGAACTGTACCGTTTCCTCGAGCGGGATGTGGTGCCAGTGTTTGCTGAGAATCGTTTCCATGCGTCCTCACCTTTGCTGAAAAGAGGTTCGTTTGAATGATCTCGAGAAGGTCTGATACGGAACGGATTTCCGGGAGAAAACGACGGGGCCTTTCAGGTCCTGCGACCCGAGTGTACTTTCCGGGCGGGATTGAATGTCGTCATGGCCGACGATGTCGCTCCAATTTCCTTTTTCTTGTTTCGGCACGATAAAAAAAGCCACCATCTGACCTCGCATCAGATGGCGGCCCGACCATCCACGACACTCTCCGGAAGCATGATCCCCTCCGGACCCACTCATTATGTCTGAAGATTATTTTATTTCCATCGGTAAGTCAATCTTTATTCGCAAAGACCTATGGCCCCATCAATTGCGGGAGGAAGAGGGCGATCCCCGGGAAGGGGATGAGCAGAAGGGCGAGGAGCATAATGGCGAGCAACAGCGGCAGGGCCCCCCGGAAGATGACATGGAGGGGAACGTCCCGGGCCACCCCGCTCACCACGTAGACGTTGACGCCCACGGGCGGGGTGAGCACCCCCATCTGGGTGACCAGGACGATGATGACGCCGAACCAGATGGGGTCGTAACCCATCTCGAGGACCACCGGGTAGAAAATGGGGACCGTGAGCATGATGAGGGCCAGCGCGTCGAGGAAGCAGCCGCCGACGAGATAGATCCCGATGATCATGACCATGACGGCAGAGGGCGGCCAGTGCAGTTCGGCGATCCATCCCGCGATGTCGAAGGGGATCCGCGTGATGGCGAGAAAATGCCCGAAGATCGTCGCCCCGGCGACGATGACGAGGATCATGCAGGAGATGCGGGTCGTTTCGGCAAGGGACTGCACGAAGCCGCGCCAGGTGACGTTGCGGCGTGCGCAGGCGAGGGCGAGGGTGGCGAAGGCCCCCACGGCTGCGGCCTCCGTGGGTGTGAAGAACCCCACGAACATCCCGCCGATGACCGCGACGAAGATCAACAGGGTTTCGGTCACCCCGGCCAGGGCGAGGAATTTATCCTTTAGGCTTGTTTCCGGCCCCTTCGGCCCGAGATCGGGTTTGAGATACGTCCAGATCCAGATGACGGCGCAGAAAAAGACGGACAGGATGATGCCCGGGATGATCCCGGCGATGAAGAGCCTGCCGATGGACTGCTCCGTCAGGATGCCGTAAACGATGAAGATGACGCTCGGCGGGATGAGGATCCCCAGGCTCCCGCCGGCGGCGATGACCCCCGTGGCCAGCTCGGGCTTGTAGTTGTACTTCTTCATTTCGGGAAGGGCCACCGACGCCATCGTCGCCGCCGTCGCGTTCGTGGAGCCGCAGATGGCGGCGAAGCCCGCGCAGGCCCCGACGGTTGCCATGGCCAGTCCCCCCCGCCAGTGACCCATGATCCTGTAGGCAGCATGGAAGAGACGCCCGCTGATCCCCGCGTGGAAGGCCAGCTGCCCCATGAAGACAAAGAGAGGAATGACGGTGAGATTGTAGGAGCCGAAGGTCGAGAAGATGTCCTTCACGGCCATGTTGGTTGCAGCATCGAAGGTGACGAGGTACCCGAAACCGGTAAAACCGACGATGGCCATGGCGAAGCCCACCGGCATCCGAAGGAACATGAACCCGATCAGAATAGCGATTCCGAGGAAGCCTGACGTCGTCGGGTTCATTGGATCATCCGTTTCACCGAAACGATAAAATCTCTCAGAAGCACCAGGGCCAACAGGGCGCAGCCGGCGGCGATGCCGTACAGAATGGAATAGGTCGGAAGCTCCAGGGTCAGGGAAACTTCTCCCGCCCTCTTCATGTCCGATGCGGCGTGAATCCCCGCGAAGGCGATGAGACCGAAGAAGCCCGATGCCGCCAGTTCATTCACGGCGTCGAAAAAGGCCTGTACCCTCCTCGGGAATCGCCGGACGAGGAAATCGACGGTGATGTGACCCTTCTCGGAAGCCGTGTAGGCGAGCGAAAAGGCGATGACCGCGGCGCCCAGGAAACCCACCATCTCGTAAGTGCCGGGGATGGGCATCCGGAAAAGACGAAGGAGCACATCCGCCACGGTGAGAAGCATCATGGCCACGATGGCCGCGGCAGCCGCCCCGTTGAGCCGGGCGGCCGCCGTATCCATCCATTCTGCCGGACGGCGCATCGAATCGATCCTCCGTGGGGATGAGTCGATGCGGCCCCGTGATCGATGGCCGCACCGACCGTCGAACTATTTCTTTTTCTTGGTGTGCTTCGCGATGAGCTCCTCAGCGGTTTTCACGGCTTTTTTCGCGGGGAGTTTCTTCGCCTCCGTGTCCTTGATGTATTCGTTGATCGTCGGCCGCACGGCTTTTTTCCAGCGGGCCGCCTCCTTCGGAGACAGTTCAATGACCTGATTTCCGAGGCTCAATGTGAAGGCCTTGCCCTCGGCGTCGGAGGTGTCCCAGGCCTTTCCATGGACATCGATCCATTCGCGGCTTACGTCCTCGAAGACTTTCTGAACGTCCTTTGGAAGCGCGTTCCACTTCTTCAGGTTCATGGCCACGAAAAAGGCGGTCGTGTAGCCGATCTCCTTGCAATCCGTCGTGTATTTGATGACCTCGGCCTGTTTCCACCCCTTCAGGACCTCGATGGGGCCGATGGTCCCCTCGACCACCCCTTTCTGCAGGGACTCATAGGTGGCTCCCTGCGGCATGGCGACGGGGACACCGCCCAGGGCCTCGACGACCTTTGCACTGAAACCCGTGGAACGGATCTTCATACCCTTGAGATCCTCCAGGGTTTTCACGGGCTTTTTGGTGTGGAGAAGTCCCGGACCGTGGGCGTGAAGGTAGAGGACCTTGACATCGGAAAGGGCCTGCGGCTTCATTTCCTTGAGAAAGTCGTTTGCCACCCGGGTCGCCACGACGCCGCTGGGATATCCGAGCGGCAGATCCAGGGCCTCCAGGACGGGAAACCGGCCCCGGGTATAGGCGAAGGCGGACATGCCGATGTCGGAGATCCCTTTCACGACGCCGTCGTAACACTGGTCGGCAGGTGTGAGCGTCCCGCCCGGGAAGACGGTGATTTTCACCTGGCCGTTCGTCCGCTTCTCGATTTCCTTGGCCCAGGATTCGCCCGCTTTGGCCTGAACGTGCGTCGGCGGGAAGAAGATGCTGTAGGTCAACTTGATGTCGTTCGCCGCATGAGCGATGCCGCTGAGCATGAGGATCGCCGCAATGAGGACCGTCGCCACGATGATGAATCTTGAAGTTTTCATGTTTCCTCCTTTGTTCATGATGGGCCTGTGCCCCTGTGTGATCACGCCGGTTCCAAAAAGGTTTGAAGTCCGTTGCTGCTCATGGATGGACCGTGGAAGAAAAGATGACAAAAGGACGCGGGATTTTCGGGGAAGCCTGCGTGCCCACCCGGGGGTGGACAGCAGGCATCAATACATGTAGGTCTTCAGGAAGGATCGAAGGGCTGATGCCGGGAAACGGTTTACCTGCATGGCTCTTACACAACAATCGTCTGGTGAGGAACAGGCTTTGCTGATTATTTGATTTTTGCCGCCCTGTCAAGTTGATTTTGCACGGCCGGATGGATGCCCCGCGGCGCCGGGGGATGGCAACTATGCCTGGGGTCCTTTCATCTTTTCAAGCTCTTCGCGGTATCTTTCCGCCTCGGCCTTCGCCTTTTCCAGTTCCGTCCGGGTCTTGTCCAGTTCCTCTTTTTCCCTTTCCTGGCTCTCGCGGATCTTTTCCCTCATCTCGTCGATGCCCACGTAGACGGCCAGCGCCCCGCCCAGAAGAAGGAGGATCGGGATCCCTCCCTTGAGCAGGACGAAGAAATCACGCCACCAGATGATGAGGCCGATGAGCCCAAAGAGGACCGCCACACCGCCGCCGATCAAAACGGACATACGTCGCACCTCCTTTGAGAGTATGCGTCGGTTTGAGGATAGTTTGCCCCGTAACTAACACAAAAAAGCGGGGGTGGCAAGATGAAAAACGAGGAAAATATTCCTTGCTAAATGAAAAATCTTGAAATAATATCCGCAGTTACTGCGACCCGACGGCATCGGGGAAAAGCGCTGCAGGGTCGCCGGAAAAACCGAATCGGGGAACGAAAAGTTCCCCTGCGGAGGGGATTCGATATCACGCCATGGTGGAACCTGATTTCAAGAAAGGCGGGGGCCTCATCCCCGTCATTGTCCAGGATTACAAGACCGGCGAGGTGCTGATGCTGGCCTACATGAACCGGGAGGCCTGGCGGAAGACGCTCGAGACGGGAAAGGCGACCTACTGGAGCCGCTCGAGAGGGACGCTCTGGGTCAAGGGGGAGACGTCCGGTCATTTTCAAATCATCAAGGAAATCCGCATGGACTGCGATGACGACACGGTACTCTTCATCGTGGAGCAAATCGGCGGGGCCGCATGCCATACGGGCCACCGCAGTTGCTTTTATCGGAGGGTCAGTGGCGAAGGACTGGAAATCATCGGAATGCCAGTGAAGAATCCGGAGGATATCTACAAATGAAGCAGTTGAGGTTGGGCATACCGAAAGGGAGCCTCGAAGCCTATACCGTGGATCTCTTCAAGAAAGCCGGGTGGCGGATCACTTACGACGATCGCAGTTATTTCCCCGATGTCGACGACGAGGAGCTGTCCTGCACGCTCGTGCGGGCCCAGGAGATGTCGAGATACGTGGAGTCGGGGACGCTGGACCTGGGGCTCACGGGCCGGGACTGGATACTGGAAAACGGATCCGATATCGTGGTCGTCCAGGATCTCGTCTATTCCAAGGTCCTGGCGAAGCAGGCCCGGTGGGTTCTCGTCGTGCGGGAGGATTCCCCGATTCGTGAGCTGAAGGACCTCCAGGGGAAGAAGATTTCCACGGAACTCGTGAACTTCACGAAGAAATATTTCCTCGAGCGGAATATCGACGTCCAGGTGGAGTTTTCCTGGGGGGCAACGGAGGCCAAGGTCGTCGAGGGACTCGTCGACGCGATCGTGGAGGTGACGGAAACGGGAAGCACCATCCGGGCAAACAAGCTCCGGATCGTCCAAGAATTGATGAGGACCAACACCCAGCTCATCGCCAGCAAGGAAGCTTGGGCCGATCCCTGGAAAAAAAGAAAAATCGAGCAGATACGGACGCTTCTTCTTGGATCCCTGCAGGCGATGGGAAAGGTCGTCCTCAAGATGAACGTCTCAAAGGAGAATCTGGGCAGGGTGATCCTTCTTCTGCCCTCCCTGAAAGCCCCGACGATTTCGGGTCTTTTCAATGAGGAATGGTACGCCGTCGAGACGGTCGTCGACAGCGGCATCGTCCGGGATCTCATCCCCCTCCTGCAGGAGGCCGGCGCCGAGGGCATCATCGAGTACTCGTTGAACAAGGTCGTCTGAAAGGAAGGAAGCCATGGCCCAGCGGAAGGCGAAGATCGTCAGGAAGACCGCGGAAACGGATGTGACCGTCGAACTGAACCTTGAGGGTACCGGGAAGGGGGAGATTTCGACCACCATCCCGTTTCTGGATCACATGCTGAACCTGCTCGCCCGGCACGGTTTCTTCGACCTCAAGGTCAAAAGCAGGGGGGATATCGAGGTCGATTACCATCATCTGGTCGAGGACATCGGCATCTGTCTCGGCTCGGCGATCCGGGAGGCTCTCGGCAAGAAGGAAAAGATCAACCGCTATGGTTCCGCGACGGTTCCGATGGATGAAAGCCTCTGCTCGGTGAGCCTCGACATCTCCGGTCGGCCTTACCTGGTGTTCAAAGTCAATTTCGGTGTCAAGAAAATCAGGGATTTCGACCCCGCCCTGTTGAAGGATTTTTTCAAATCCCTGACGGATCACAGCGGAATGACCTTGCACGTGCAGGTCATGTATGGTAGAGATAACCACCATATCGCAGAGTCCGTCTTCAAGGCCTTTGCCCGTGCGTTGAGTGAGGCCGTGAGCTTCAACCGGAAGGTCACGGGGGTCCTCTCAACGAAGGGAAGTCTGTGAACGGCCTTTCACGGTCCTGATCATTGACATCCGGCAGGCCTTCATGTGCCGGGCGCTGAGAGGAGTCAAGACCCCTTCTGCCACAAGATGCGGACGGGGTTTCGCCTTTCTCGACGGATCGTGTCCGTGCGGTATTCACCGTGGAGGTGTCCCATCATCATCAGGAAAACGATCATCCATTCATTCTTCTTCCTGTGCCTGCTGCTTTCATGGATGGGGTGTGCGTCGAGCCCGGAAAAGGCGGGAGCACTCTCTGAGGAAACGGGCCGGGCGGGTCTGAAGCGAATCGCCGTTGTTCCGTTCCAGAGGCTCCTCCCGGATGATCTCAGCGGCCGGGCGGTTCGCTGCCCGATCTGCGGCACCATGTACCCCGCCTGCGAGCTTCCGCAGAACGCGGAAAGAATCGTGCAGGATGTTTTTATTGAAAGATTCACCGACCGCAAGCAGTGGACCGTCATCCCCGTAGACCGGGTAGAAGCGGTTTATGCCCGGGTTTCGGCCCAGGAGATGAAAGGTTCACCGGCGGAAATACTGCAGAAGGTCGGGAAGGAACTGGAGGCTGACGGCGTGGTCATCGGGTATGTGTCCTGCTTCCGGGAGCGGAAGGGTTACGCCTTTTCGGCGGAACGACCTGCTTCGGTCACCTTCGGTGTATATCTGGTCCGGGTGCATGACGGGGTCCTGACTTGGGGAAAGATTTTCGACAGGACCCAGCAGTCGCTGCTGGAGAATCTCTTTCAGGCCTCCAACTTCTTCAAGAGACCCAAGTGGCTCACGGCGAAGGAACTGGCCGAAGACGGGGTTGACGAGATCCTCAAGACATTTCCCGGCCAGCACTGAAAGCCATGCTGCGACCGCGGGGCCCCAAGGAATGAGCGGATCATCATTCCGGACTCTGTTCTGGGAACCATTCTATTGATCATCATACCGGCTGTCGACATCAAGGAAGGGAAGTGCGTCCGGCTCCTTCAGGGGGATTTCGAGAAGGTGACCGTGTATTCCGCCTCTCCCGTGGAAACCGCCCTCAAGTGGCAGGGGCAGGGGGCCGAACGGATCCATATCGTGGATCTGGACGGCTCGCGGTCGGGCGCACCCCAAAACGGACAGGTGATCGAGGCCGTTGCCCGGGCCGTGCGCGTTCCGATCCAGGTCGGCGGCGGAATCCGGGACATGAAAACCGTCGAGACGTATCTGAACATGGGGGTGTCCCGGGTGATCCTCGGGACGGCGGCCCTTCGCGATCGGTCGTTCGTCGAGGCGGCCTGCCGGAGGTACCCCGGCCGGATCCTTCTCGGACTCGATGCCCGGGACGGAAAGGCCGTCGTTCAGGGATGGACGGAAGCGACGGAAACGTCGGTTGTGGATATCGCCCGAAGTTATGAGGATATCGGCGCCGACGCCATCATCTATACGGATATCCGGCGGGACGGGACCGAAAGGGGCGTCAATGTGGAAGCCACGGCGGCCCTCGCCCGTTCCGTTCGCATCCCGGTGATCGCATCGGGGGGAGTGGCCGGCATCGCCGATATCGAAAGGCTTCTCGCGGTGGAGAAGGACGGAATCATCGGGGTGATCATCGGGAAGGCCCTGTACACGGGGGCCGTCTCCCTGGAAGAGGCTCTTCGCAGGGCCCGGACCCCTCGCGCCACCTGAGGGCGCACCGATACAAGGAGGGTGGAAATGAAAGACTGCATTTTCTGCAAGATCGTCCGGGGGGAAATCCCCTGCAGCAAGGTTCTCGAAACCGAGCGGATTCTGGCTTTCAACGATATTCACCCGGTGGCGCCCGTCCATGTCCTCATCGTCCCCAAGGAACACGTCCCGACCTTCATGGATCTCCCGGAAGGCAAAATGGACGTCCTCGGGGATATGTACCGGGCCGCCCGGAACATCGCCCGGGAGAGGGGCATCGCCGAAAAGGGTTTCCGGGTCACCATCAATGTGAATCCCGACGGCGGGCAACTCATCTTCCACCTCCACATGCACGTCTTCGGTGGCAGGAAGCTCACCGACGCGATGGGCTGATCAACCGATGCCTTCCCGTAACGCCGAAGACGGCAAGGGGCGGCGGGAAAAGCAGGGTCATGCATGCAGATGAACTCCACCACACACTTCAGGAGGCCGCAATGAAGAAGAAGGATAAGCTCGTGATCTGGTTTGACGACATCCGGATGAAGGACATCCTGGAAGTAGGCGGCAAGAACGCCTCTCTGGGAGAAATGAGAAGGAATCTGATCTCCAAGGGTGTGGAGATCCCCGACGGATATGCCGTAACGGCCAACGCCTACCGCTATCTCCTCGAGTCGGCGGGGATCCAGAACGAGGTGAAAAAAATCCTCTCCGATCTGGACACGCACGACATCGGGAATTTGAAGGAGCGGGGTGCGAAGATCCGGTCGCTGATCTACAATGCCCCGCTGCCCGAGGATCTCCGGCAGGCCATCGTGACGGCCTATAGGAAACTCTGCGAAGAGTACGGGCCCAACACCGACGTGGCCGTCCGGAGTTCCGCGACGGCCGAGGATCTCCCGGACGCGAGCTTCGCCGGTCAGCAGGAGACGTTTCTGAACGTTCGGGGTGAGGAAGCTCTCATCGACGCCTGTAAGAAATGTTTCGCATCGCTCTTTACCGATCGGGCCATCTCCTACCGCGTGGACAAGGGCTTCGACCATGAATCCGTCTATCTGTCCATCGGCGTCCAGAAGATGGTTCGTTCCGACCTGGCCTGTTCCGGCGTGATCTTCTCCATCGACACCGAGACGGGGTTTAAAAACGCCATCCTGATCACGGGTTCCTACGGTCTCGGTGAGACCGTCGTTCAGGGCACGGTGAACCCGGACGAGTTCTACGTGTTCAAACCGACGTTGCGTGACAATTACCGGCCGATCCTTCAGAAAAAGCTGGGGACCAAGGAGGTCAAGATGGTCTACGGCGCCGGTGAGGGCCACGAGGCGACGAAGCTCGTCCCCGTGCCGGAGGAGGAGAGGCACGTCTTCTGCCTGACCGATGATGAAATCCTGACCCTCGCACGCTGGGCCGTGATCATCGAAGACCACTATTCCAAAGAGGCCGGGTTCTTCAAGCCCATGGACATCGAGTGGGGGAAAGACGGCGAAACGGGCAAGCTCTTCATCCTCCAGGCGAGACCCGAAACGGTTCAGTCCCAGAAGGACATGACGGTTCTCGAGAATTACGTGCTTCTCGAGAAGAAACAACCCCTCGTCTCGGGGACCAGTGTCGGCGCCAAGATCGGCGTCGGACCGGTGAAGGTCATCGAGAGCGTCGAACAGATCAAGACCTTCAAACGGGGCGAGGTCCTCGTGACGGACATGACGGACCCCGACTGGGAACCGATTATGAAAATGGCCGCGGCCATCGTGACGAACAAGGGGGGGCGCACCTGCCACGCCGCCATTGTGAGCCGCGAGCTGGGCGTGCCATGCATCGTCGGCACCGAAAGGGGGACGGAAGCCCTTGCCGGCGTCAAGGAAGCCACCGTTTCCTGCGCCGAGGGCGAGGTGGGGAATGTCTATGAGGGGATTATGAAATACGAGGTCAAACGGGTGAGTCTGAAGAACATGGCGCGGCCGAAAACCCAGATCATGATGAATGTGGGCAACCCCGAGATCGCCTTCGACCTGGCCGCGATTCCCAACGACGGCGTGGGGCTCGCGAGACTTGAATTCATCATCAACAACTACATCCGCATTCACCCGATGGCTCTGATTCAGTTCGAAAAGGTGACGGACCCCAAGGTCCGGGAAGAAATCGAAACCCTGACGAGGGGATACGCGAACAAGGCCGATTTCTTTGTGGACCGGCTCGCGCAGGGGGTGGCCAAGATCGCGGCGGCCTTCTATCCCAACGACGTCATCGTTCGCATGAGTGACTTCAAGAGTAACGAGTACGCGAACCTGATCGGGGGCTCTTACTTCGAACCGCTGGAAGAAAACCCGATGATCGGTTTCCGGGGGGCGTCCCGTTACTACGATGATCGTTACCGGGACGGTTTCGCTCTGGAGTGCCAGGCCATGCGAAAGGTTCGAAACGAGATGGGTTTGCTCAACGTAAAGCTCATGATCCCCTTCTGCCGGACCGTGGAAGAGGGCAGGAGGGTGGTGGAGGTCATGAGGAAAAACAAACTCGTTCAGGGTGAGAACGGACTGGAGATCTACATGATGGTGGAGATCCCGAGCAACGTCGTCATGATCGAGGAGTTCGGGAAGGTCTTCGACGGCTTCTCCATCGGCTCCAACGACCTCACGCAACTGACGCTCGGGCTCGATCGCGATTCCGCCATGGTTGCGCACATCTTCGATGAGAGGGATCCCGCCGTCATGGCGCTCGTGAGGGATGCCATCATAAAATCCAGGAAGATGAAGAAGAAGATCGGAATCTGCGGCCAGGCGCCGAGCGATTACCCCGAGTTCGCACGGTTCCTGGTTGAAACGGGGATCAGCAGCATGTCTCTGAACTCCGACACGGTCATCAAGACGACACTGGACATCCTGAAGACGGAGAAAAGCCTTCTGAAACAGTCAAAGGCCACCGCGGAGAGGAAGGCTGCGGGGAAGGCCGTGAAGAAGGCGGCCGCCAAGAAGGTCACCGTCAAGAAGGCGGCGAAGAAGCTCCTGAAGAAAACCGGGAAGAAATCGGCCAAGGCCGGGAAGAAAAGCGCCCGCGGGGTCTCGGGGAAGACCGCAAAAAAGAAATGATCGGTTTCGTCAGCGGATTTCCAGTCCCCGGTAATAATGGCTCAGGATATCCCGGTAGACATACCCGGAACTCGCCATGATCTGGGCTCCCCACTGGCTCATTCCGACGCCGTGGCCGGAGCCCTTTCCTTCAAAGCGGACACCCCTGCCGTCACTCCGGACGGTGAAGAGGGTGCTTTTGAGGCGCCGGGGGTCCGTGTGGATGCGGAAAAGATTGGCGTTCATGACCTTCTCACCGGCGCTACCCGCGATCCTCACCCTTTTGACCCTTCCGGACGGGCTGCTATCCAGAGGTTCCACGGTCTGGAGCGATCCCACGTTCACACCGTTCCGGGCGAGGGCGGCCTCGAGATCCTTGAAGGTGAAATAGGAGGACCAGAGGGTGTTCGGCGCCTGGAGACTGAAGGGATCCCGGACGGTTTTCAGGTAGGGGATATCGACGAGCCAGACGTTCTTTGCGTCTTCCGTGACACCGCCGCTGTTGGAGTGGAAATAGGGGAGGGCAACGTTGCCGTTGTAGGTCAGCACCTGCCCCCGGGTCTCGTCGACGGCCCGGCTCGCGGCCGGCCGCTCATCGTCGCTTCCGCCGTACACCTGCGAGGAGGTGGTGTTGCAGGTGTCGAAATCCTTCATCCGGTTTCTTTCCATCTGGTAGATTGCGTAGGTTCTCGATACGACGGCCTGCGCCTTCAGGGCCTCCGGTGACCAGTTCGGCGGCATTTCCCTCGGCACCACGCCGTAGAGATAGCTCTCCAGATTGAGGGTGTTGATGGCGTTCACGGTGCCGGTTGAATTCCTCTTGATCAGGAGGCGGCCCCGGTACGTCCGGTGATCGAGTTTGAAGGAGTCCTTGCCTTCGGTAACGATCATCAACTCATCGACCGGAAGGGGTGACCCGTTGACGGTCAACCGTCGGTCGGCGACCCTGACGACGGCGGGATGGCCCGACGGGATCCTGAGGAGGCTTCGCCCCTCGGTGTTCTTGACGTCGAGGCCGGAGTCGGCTCTGAGACTCAGTTCCGGTCGGTTCTCCGCCACCAGGACGCGAATTTCAACCGCCGCAGACCGGAAGGCAGGGGTCCTGACGACCGGGGGGGCTTTCCGGATCGGCGGGTGGTCGCAGGCATCCAGCATGAACTGGGCCAACTCGTGCTTGTCGCCCTGAGGGAATTTTTCGAGATAGGCCGTGAACTCCCGGTGCGCTTCGCGGTAACGGTCTTTTTCGTATAAGGACATACCGGAATAGAAGTAGGCATCCGCGAGAGCGGGGCTCGAGATGTATCTTTCCTTGACGAGGGCGAACATCTTCGCCGCCGACTCGGCATCGTTGAGATACTGTCCGTAGAGTTCCCCCATCCGGACCAGGGCTGTTGCCTGCAGGTCCCGGGAAGGGGAGTGATAGGCGACCTCCCGGTAGGCACCGACGGCCTCCAGGTAGAGGCCTCTGCGGAAATAATTCTCCGCGTCATGGAATGTCCGGTCCCCGTCATACGCAAATCCCGGGGGCGGACTCCGCAGGGGGTCCTGAACCGCAAGCGTACCGGCGATCAGGAGGGCAGCGAGCAGTCCTCTGAGATGTTTCGCCATCACTGTCTGTCGTCCCCCGGATGTCCGACGACGCCGCTCGTGAAACAATCAAGGGGCGTGAAAATCACGCCCCTCAACTCCTGGCCGGTGGGTTTGGAAAGTGTCAGAGCAGATCGTAAGCCGAGTTCTGTTTCTTCCGCCGGTCACCCGTTGGAAGACGGTGATCATGAATCTGGGACAACAGTTGCCTGTTGCCTCAAGCGACCTTACCCGAGAACCTCGAGCGGGCCACTCTTCGCGTTCTCCTATTTGGTCTTGCTCCGGATGGGGTTTACCGTGCCTCCCCGGTCACCCGGAGAGCGGTGAGCTCTTACCTCGCCTTTTCACCCTTACCCCTCGACAAGCTCGGGGCGGTATGTTTTCTGTGGCACTTTCCTTGGGGTCACCCCCAGTCGCCGTTAGCGACCATCCTGCCCTGTGGAGCTCGGACTTTCCTCCGGCACCCCGTAGCGTTGGGGCCAGCGATCACCTGATCTACTCTGGCACTTGTCCAATCCCGAAACAAGGTCGACCCCCGGCGCCCGCGGTCGACGGACTTAGAGGGCCTCGTCGATCGCCTCGTTGGCGAGCGCGTCGGCTTTCTTGTTTTCGGATCGGTCGATATGATGAATTGTATAGGACTCGAACAACGAAAGCAAGTCCCTGACCTTCCCCATGAGGGGTTTGAGGTGCTCGTGTTTCACCCGGTAGCGGCCGTCGACCTGTTTGACGAGGAGCTCCGAGTCGAGAAAGATGTGCAGTTTCTTGGGCTTTCTGACGGCAGCCGCCTCGAGACCCAGGATGAGGGCCTTGTATTCGGCGATGTTGTTCGTGCAGATGCCGAGGAACTGCTTCAGGGAACAGACGACATGACCCTTCGGATCGGTGAGGACGGCCCCGGCCCCCCCCACACCGGGGTTGCCGCGGCAGGCGCCGTCGGTGTAGAGCATCAGGGCCCTATGTTCCATTGGCATTCTTCTCGTCCCAGTAGATGATCCGGTTGCAGTTGGGACAGCAGAGGATCTGGTCCGATTTCTGGATCTCGTTGTAGAGCTGGGGCGGGATGTTCAGGTGACACCCCGTGCAGACCCCCTTGAGGACCGGCACCACCGCCAGCCCGTTTTTTCTTTTCTTGATGATTTCGTATCTTTTCATGAGGTCGCGGTCGATGTCACCGCTCAGACCCTGCAGGTTCTTCTGGCAGGCGAGGATCTCCTCGTCGAGGGAATGGAGTTCCTCCTCGATTTTCTTCTTGGCCTGCTCGTATTGCAGCCGGGATTCCTCCAGGGATTTCTCCTCCTTCTTGAGCTCCCTCTTGAAGGCATCCATTCTCTCCAGGAGCGCGAGAATTTCGTCTTCGGTCTGGCTGTTTTTCTGTTCGATCGTCTCGATCTCCTTGAGCATGGCCTGGTATTCCTTGTTCGTCTTGACTTCGAGGAGCCGGTCCTTCGTTTTCCGAAGCCGGTCGACGCCGTCTTTGTGCTCGCTTTCCTTGTCCCGATGGGCTTTCACGGCGGCATCAAAGGCCTGCCGCGCCTCCTCCACACGTTGACAGAGGGCCCGGAAGGCCTCCTCCTGTCCTGTCAGTTCCTCGGGCAGTTCTTTTTTCCTGAAGGTCAACCTGCGGATTTCGGAATCGAGCCGCTGGAGTTCCACCAGAAGTGAGATCTGTCTTTTCAAAGCCACCCCCTGCAAAGACCGATTGAAGCATAAAAAAAATGCACCGGTTGGTGCATTTTTTTTCAGAGAGACGTATCCCTCGAATCTCCCGACGTTGCCGCTGTTCTTTTGAAGCTCATGGTGACGAACCGATTCCAGAAAATGGTGGGCCCACCTGGGTTCGAACCAGGGACCTACCGGTTATGAGCCGGTGGCTCTGCCAATTGAGCTATGGGCCCTCTTCATAAGCTCAAAGCCTTTAGAAATCAATGCATTAAGTTTAAATATCTATATGCAACTAATTTCTTTGTCAAGTGTTTTATTTGGCGACGCTCTTCAGCTCCCGCCGCCTCGCAGGGCTCCGGAGCTTCTTGAGAACGTTCTCCTCGATCTGCCGGGCGCGCTCCAGGGTCGCATCGAACTCGACCGGGGATTCATCGGCCAGGACATCCACACGCTCACCGATCCCGAAGCGCATCCGAAGCACCTTCTCTTCTCTCGGGGTCAGCGTAGAGAGGATCTTCCTCGTCTGCTCCGCCAGATCCATGCTGATGGCCGCCTCGGAGGGGGAGATGATCTTCTTGTCCTCGATGAAATCCCCCAGGTGGCTGTCTTCCTCCTCTCCGATGGGTGTCTCGAGAGAGATGGGCTCCTTGGCGATCTTGAGCACTTTTCGCACTTTCTCCAGCGGGAATTCCATTTTCGCCGCGATTTCCTCCGGCGTCGGTTCCCGGCCGAGTTCCTGCACGAGGTATCGTGATGTCCGGATCAGCTTGTTGATGGTTTCGATCATGTGAACGGGGATCCGGATGGTCCGGGCCTGATCGGCGATGGCCCGGGTGATAGCCTGCCGGATCCACCAGGTGGCATAGGTGGAGAATTTATAACCCCGCTGGTACTCGAACTTGTCCACGGCCTTCATGAGGCCGATGTTGCCCTCCTGGATCAAGTCCAGGAACTGGAGGCCCCGGTTGGTGTACTTCTTGGCGATGCTCACCACGAGCCGGAGGTTGGCCTCCACCAGTTTTCTCTTGGCCTGGTTGGCCTTTCTCTCCCCCTCCTCGATGATTCCGACGATTTTCCGAAGGCTCTGCACGGGCAGCCCCGTTTCGTCCTGTACCCGTTTGAAGACCTTCCGCGCCTCCTTCAGACGCTCCTCGTAGTTCTTCAGACGGTTCAGCGAGATCCCCGTTTTCCGCACCACGGCTCTTTCATCGACCTTGCTCTTCCGGGCCTGGGCAAAATACCTCTCCAGATCCTTGATCGGGATGCCCCCGGTGCGCTTCCGCACCATGTTGATCGATGTCTCGGCTTTCGTGGCCTCCGCCAGGAGGTCCTTGAGTTTCTGGACCATGCGGTTGGAGCGTTTCTTGCTGAATCTGATTTCCTTGCAGAGTGCGATGATCGAATCGGTGTTCTTGGCGATCCTGGCGAGGATCTCTTTCCTGCGCTTTTCGCTCAGCTTCTTGTCCTTCAAGGCGGCGCGGGCTCGCTCGTTCTGCCGGTCCAGTTGCGTGATCCGGTCGATGATCTTCGACACCCGCTCACTGTGGATGTCTTCTTCGACGAAACCGTCCTCGTCCTCCAGGCTGTCCACGACGGTCTTGATCCGCAGGTCCCCGCTCTTGAGCTCCTGCCCCATCCGGATGATGTCCTTCGTGGTGCACTGAATGCTGAAGACGGCGTCCTGGATTTCCCGTTCCCCCTCCTCGATCTTCTTGGCGATCTCCACTTCCTCCTCCCGGTTCAGGAGAGAGACCAGACCCATTTCCCGGAGGTACATCTTCACCGGGTCCCCGGTCTTACTGACGATCGGAAGCAGGGCGAGCAGTTCCTCTTCCTCTTCCTCCTTCGCTTCCGCCATTTCATCCACGGTCTTCTTCAGGACGATCTTGTCGCCCTTGTCCGTGTCGATGATGTCGATGTTCTTCTCTCCGAAGAGCGTGAAAATCTCCTCGATCTGATCCGAGGAAACGATATCGGAGGGGAGCATCTCGTTCACATCGTCATAGGTCAGGAAGCCTTTTTCCTGACCCAGGGAGATGAGCTTCTTCACCTCATCGGACTGAATGTCCTTGGCGGTTTTCCCCTCGCTGGCTTGCGTTTCTTCCTTCAATCTCTTTTTGCTCATTGAGAAGCCTCTCTTTCTCCTTCAGGAGCTGACTGCACAAATCCGCGTCACCCCGTTCCTGGGCCCGGATGAGTTGGGTCTTCAATTCCTTGTGCTTTTCCCTGTACCAGCGCGCTCTCACCTTCCGGGCCGCGTCGAGGAAGACCCGTTCTGAAATCTTCTCATCGGCAGGCCGGTCCGCCATGGCGCATTCCAGGAAGAGCCTCTTCAGGGGACCGTTTTCGAGTCCTTCGATGAAGCCGGCGACGCTGATCTTCCGGTCCGCCCGCCTCAGTGCTTCCAGAGACTGACCCAGCCCTCTCAGTTCCCCGCTGACGAAACATTCGAGAAGCCCCTGCTCCCGGGCGACGTCGATCCTCTCCGGTTTCTCCGCCATCATATAGATGAGGCGGAGCTCCACGGGGTCCACGGACGATCGCTCCTCTCTCAGGGGAGCGGTGCTTCCCGCCGGTACATCGCCGGTCTGCAGGGCCCTGCCGACCTCCTTTTTCAGCAGCGCCTGGTCGATCTGGAGCCTCTCCGAAACCCTCTTGATGAAGAGGTTTCGTTCGACGGGATCCTTGATCTGCGCCATGAAGGGGATGGCCTCACGAAGCGATGCGAGATTCTCCTCCAGGGTTTTCTTGATGCCGATCATCTCATCGATGTAGTAATCGACGGCCGACCGGGCGGTGGACAACACCTCTTCCAGGGCCTTGCGGCCGAAGGACCGGATGAAGGCATCGGGATCCCGCCCTTCGGGCAGAACGACGAGCCTGGCGTGCATGTCTCTGCCGAGGAAGAGGCTGATGCTCCTCTCGAGGGCTCCTTTGCCCCCCTGGTCGGGATCGAAAAGCGTGAAAACGTTCTTCGTGTAACGCTTGATCAAATCGGCGTGGTGGGTCGTCAGCGCCGTTCCCAGCGTCGCGACAACGTTACGGATCCCCGCGTTCCAGAGGGAGAGGAAATCAAAGTACCCTTCCACGACGATGACGCAGTCGGTCTTGCGGATCTCATCACGGCTTCGACTCAGGCCGTAGAGGTTGTTCCCCTTGATGTAGACCGGGGACTCCGGTGAGTTGAGGTATTTCGGCCCACCCTCTCCGATGACCCTTCCGCCGAAGGCCACCACGTTCCCCTGGACGTCCTCGATGGGGAAGATCAGCCGTCCCCGGAAGCGGTCGTAATAGTCGCCCCTTTCCTTCGAGATGAGGAGGCCGGCCTTCTCGACCAGTGCCAGAGGGATTTTCTGATTCTGGAAAAAATCCCGGATCTGCCTCCAGGCCGGCGGGGCGAACCCGAGCCTGAACTCCCGGACCACATCCTCCCGGATTCCTCTTTTCTGGAGGTAGAGACGGCCGTTTTCCCCCGCCTCGGAGAAGAGCTGACGGGAGAAGTAATCCCTTGCCAGGGCGTTGATCCGGTACAGCGTCTCCTTGAGGCCCGACCGGCGTCTTTCCTCTTCATCGGAAACGGTTCTGGGAAGCGAAATCCCCAACTTGGCCGCCAGGTGCCTGGCGGCTTCGGGAAAGGTCATGTTGTTGATCTTCATCAGGAAGGAAAAAACATTGCCTCCCTGGCCGCATCCGAAACAGTAAAAAATCTGCTTTTCCGCATTGACCGTGAAAGAGGGCGTCTTTTCCTTGTGAAAGGGACAGGAGCCGACATGGTTCCTGCCCGCCTTTTTCAGGGCCACGTATTCCGAGATCAACCCGACGATGTCCGATCGCTGTCGGATCTCTTCAATCTTGCTTTCGGGGATGGAGCCCTTCAAGACTCTTTTCCTTATCGGGATCGGGCGAAATCCTCGTCGCCGAGACATCCGCCGAGCGGTTCCGCAAACCGCGGAAAGGAGAACTGAATTGCGACGACCATCGCGGATACCGGATCAAAGGCGCGGCGGGATACCCCGACAGGACCCGATCGCAGGGGTCCTCTGCTCAGGAAGACAGCTTGGCCTTGACCAGGTCGCTGACCATCTTGCCGTCGGCCTTCCCCGTGATGCGGGGCATCAGGACCTTCATGACCTTTCCCATGTCTTTCACACTGGTGGCGCCCGCCTCGCCGATGGCCTTGGTGACCTCAGCCTCGATTTCCTCGGCGGACATTTGCTGGGGCATGAAGGATTGGACCGTTTTGAGCTCCGCTTCCTCCTGCTCCACCAGGTCCAGCCGGCCGCCGGCCTTGAACTGCTCGATGGATTCTTTCCGTTGTTTGGCGATGGACGAGAGCACCTGAAGGATCTCGGTATCGCTGAGATCCCTTTTGGCGTCGATTTCCCTGTTGTGCAACGCCGTCTTGATCATCCGGATCGCGGAGAGCTTGACCTTGTCCTTTGCCTTCGCCGCTGCGACCATTTCCGCATCTATCTTCTGCTTCAGAGTCATGGCACCATCCATTCCATTGAAATTAAAGGGGTTTGGTCCTGTACCCCTCATGAACCCGGATCCTATATTCAAAATTCACTTCACAATCTTTAGTTTTGGATATGAAAATTTTCAAACATCCTGAAAGAAATAAACTTGAAGTTGTAACCAATACTAATACAAATATCTTTTTTGTATTTAAAATAAATCTTCAACGAGCGATGTCAAAGTCTGTAAGCATACAAGGAAAAAGCAGTTTGTCAATGAAAACTTTGATCTTGGCCGGAATGCCGCAGAACCGCCTCCCCGGGGGGAAGGCGGGTGGGGGGAGAAAAAAGGGCCGCGGCGTGCTGCAGCGGCCCTTTGGACATCCTGTGAAAACGACTCTTTTCTACTTGTCCTCCTCGTCTTCGTCTTCGTCATACTGCACTTCCGCCGAAGCCCCCTCGGGTACCTCCGCGGCAATGGACCTGGAGATCCCCCGGGCCAGAAGCGCCGCGATGCCGAACAGCAGGATCATGGAAGCGATGATGATAACGACGATCGCCGTCGTCCAGGACTTGACCTCCTTCTCGATCTTCTTGGAGGTGGCGGCTGCCATCTCGTTGAACTTCTCGACGTCGACACCCATTCCGATCCAGCCGAAGCCGGCCGGCTTCGGGTATGTCTTCGAGAAGTATTTGATCGGGGCATAGGCCACGAATTTCGTGTGACCGGCGAAGGTGTAGGACTTGATCCCCGATTTCCCTTCCGCTGCATCCTTCGCGACCTCGACAAGCTTCGGGTCCATGAAGGAAAGAAGGTTGAGGTTCAGGACCTCTTCGCCCCTCTTGATCTGGGCGTCGGCCGTTTCCTTCGTCAGCGGCGGAACGGGCTTGCCGTTCGGATAAAGCCCCATGATATGGTAGTCGTTCGGGTGGGAGATGATGAATCCCTGGCTGTCGACCATGTAGGCATAGTTGCCGGTGGATGCGTCGGCCTCGAAGACCCGCTCGGACTGGGTCGGAACGATGTGGTCCGTAAAGGCCGCCAGATGCCGGGCATCGAGGGCCATGACCACGATCCCCGACATGCCGCCCTTGTCGAAGACCGGCGTTGCAAACCGGACGATCCCGCTGAACCGCTTTCCTTTTTCAAACTCGGGCTTGCTCACATACCACCCCGTGACGCGGGACACGTAGACCTCGCCCCTGTTCAGAGCGGTGGTTCTGGCAAAATAGTCTTCCGACTTGTACAGGGTGTTTGCTGGGTTGCTCACATTGGTGAGTTTGGACTTCGGGACGACCTCACCGTTTCGGATCTTGATGAGTTCGTTGCCCGATCGGTCGACGAGAGCCATCTCGACATAAAGAGGTGCTTCGATCTGCTGGATCCTGTTGTCTCTTTTGACCCAGAGCCCTTTTGTCTTCTGATTGGCGAACGTCTTGTACGCTGCTTCTGTTGCCGGCAGGATGGTCGCAACGAGAATGTCGTTCTCCCTCTCCTTCAGGAAACTTGCCACCTCATCCGCCGTATTGATCGCACGGATCTTGATTTCTTCCTGGGATTTTTGGTCCAGAACGGTAACAGCACGTTCTCTCGCTGTATCCCCCACTTTGAAGATGCCATTGGCGATGAGAAAAGCCACTAACGACAGGGGAATGACGATAAGCAGGAAGAATACCCTTCCTACAGAGAAGAACTGCTTATCTTGTTTCGTCTCGGTCATTTTTTCCCCCTCATTGTGTTATTTTTTTGCGAGTTCATTAGCCCATGATCAGGGCGGTGAAGGGGTTCGCATAAAGAATAACAAGGGAGATAACGAGCGCGTAGATAACGCAGGACTCCGCCATTGCCATGCCGACGAGCATCGTGGTCATGATCTTGCCCTGAACGCCGGGGTTTCTGCCGACGGCCACGCAGGCTCCGTTTGCAGCCGTTCCGATTCCAAGACCTGCACCGAACGCACCGAGACCGACACTCAGACCTGCGGCGATCATTCCGCCTACGGCGAAAATCACCTTCGTGTACGATTCACCCTTGGGGAGGGCCTCCGCCGCATAGACCACCGGTGAAGTGAGCACTGCGACGGCCATGGTTGTGACTACGGTTAATAGCTTAGTGACTAATTTCTTTAACATTTTCCTTCTCCTTTCATTCATGATTAGAATGGGTGCCCTCCTTGGTAGCACAAATGCCGGCCAAAGGAAAGGGGAAATATTTGCAAAACCCCTCCGGCAGCTGCAATCGGTATGCCACGCATTTCCACGTGTCCAAGGCAGCGCTAAGATAGCAGAAAATATGCTCTATTGTGGTTTCATCTCCTGCGCTTGGATTCAGCGGAGGAACAACTATGTTTAACGTTTCATTCAATTTACGAAATTAATTTAACGATTCGTTTAATCATTTTCATGAAATTTATACACGAACAGAGAGCATCACGGAATGACGATCCCGAGGGTTAAAACGTGCATCATTATAAAAACATTGTGTTTTCGAAATGAAGTTATGATATGAGGCATCAAAGGGTAAAGGTTCTGCAAACCAGAATATCGGAAGAAGTGTTACAACAATTGTTTTTCATTGAAATATTTGTGTAAGAAAGTTATAGGTTTCGCAGGATCGATGTTATTTCGTTACCCAAACGCAGATCCTCAAACATACTGAACCAAGGAGACCGGACATGCAGGAACTCCTGACGGCCGTAACCTACCTTGTCGTGTGGCTGATCTGTGATAATGTCCTCGGGATTCAGAGCGGTCTCTACAAGCTCATCATTTCCCTCGGGTCGGCCGTGGCGGTCTACGTGATCTGCGCTGTCGAGGAGCGGAGGATCCGGAGAAAGAAAGGCGAAAAGGAAGACGACACATGACAAGGACGAGGTCCGCTGGGTCGAAAAAAAGAGCCGTCAAGGACATGATGCTGACCGTCGAGAGCATCCTGGAGGGTTCGCCCATCCCGATGTTCGTCATCGACCGGGATCACCGGATCATTCTGTGGAACCGGGCCTGCGAGGATCTGACGGGATTCAAGGCCGGGGAGATGATCGGAACGGACCGGCAGTACCTGCCGTTCTATGGCGAGAAGCGTCCCGTGATCGCCGACCTCATCGTCGACAACGACGTCGAGGGCCTGCAGAAGTATTACGGCAAGAAGGTCGTAAAGTCGTCGGTCATCGAGGGGGCCTATGAGGCGGGGGATTTCTACGAGAATCTCGGGGGGAAACGCCGCCACCTGTATTTTCTGGCGGCGCCGATCTACGACGAGAAGGGGGAGATCATCGCGGCCGTCGAGACGTTGCAGGATGTCACCCGGGAACGGGAGATGGAACTCTCCCTCAAGGAGTACGCCGAGACCCTCCGAAACGAACTCGATGAAAACATCGCCCTGCGGAAAGATATCGAGAACCTCTACAATTATCTCCAGTCCATCCTCGAGAGCTCACCGGATCGGATTTTCGACCTCGGCAATGACGGCACCATCCGTTACGTGAGCCGGGATTTCGATGCGGAGAAGATGAAGGGGCGGCATTTCTCGGAGCTGGTGAACCCGGAGCACCGGGCCTACCTCACGGAACGCTGGGAAGAGATCCAGCGGGGGGTCTACAAGCCCTTCGAGATCCAGACGACGGCCAAGGACGGGTCGAAACGGGACCTGCTCATCACGGCAAGACCCATCAAGGGGACCGACCGGTTCCTTCTGGTGCAACGGGACATCACGGACTTCAAGAATCTCGAAAAGAAGTTTTACGAGAGTCAGAAGCTGGCCGCCGTGGGCCAGCTCTCGGCGGGCATCGCCCACGAGGTGAGAAACCCGCTCTCCTCGATCAAGATGTCCCTGCAGATCCTCGAGAAGCGGATGAATCCAGAGGGGAACGACCTGAAACGGTTCCGGATCGCCCAGAGGGAAGTCGAGCACCTGGAGAAACTCGTCAACGACATCCTGGTCTACGCGCGGCCCGCGGAGCCTGAAATGACTCCGGGGGACATCAATCAGTTTCTGAAATATTCCCTGAACCTGGCAGAGAAGGAAATCGCCGATAAAAAGATCCGGGTCGAAAACCGTTTCGACGACCGGATCCCGCTGCTTCCTTTTGATTCGGCGATGCTCAAACAGGCTTTTCTGAATCTCTACCTCAACGCCATCGACGCCATGGGGACGGGAGGGGTTCTGTCCCTCACGTCCCGGCTGACCGACGGCGAGAAGGGGTCCGTGTCCATCGAAATCGCAGACAACGGCGCCGGGATCGAAGACAACGTCCTGCCCCATATCTTCAACCCCTTTTTCACGACGAAGAACTACGGGACAGGGCTCGGGCTTTCCCAGGTGAAAAAGATCATCGATCTCCACGGCGGGACCATCGAGGTCACGAGCCAGAGGGGATCGGGAACGAAGGTGACCATCCAGTTGCCGCTGAAGCGGGTCTGAATCCGGGGCCGCGGGAAAGAAATTTCGGGGGAGGGCTTCATGGCCAAAGCCAAGATTCTCGTCATCGACGACGACCATTCCATCTGTGAGACCCTGCAGCTGTACCTCTCCGAGGAGGGCTACGAGGTCCACACGGCCTCAACGGGAACGGAGGGCCTGAACAAGGCCGTCCAGGTCTCGCCGGACTTGGTCATCCTGGATATCCGGCTGCCCGATATCGACGGCTTCACGGTGCTCGAGGACCTCAAGGAAGACGACGAGGATGTCAAGGTGATCATGATCACGGCCCACCACGACATGGACACGACCATCCGTGCCATGAAGGAAGGGGCCTTCGACTATATCCACAAGCCGATCAACATCGACGAGCTGGAGATTTCCCTGCAGAAGGCCCTGAAGACCATCGCGACGGAAAAGAAGATCGACGGTCTGCTCATGGAACCCTCCCGGGATTTCAAGGTGGGGGACATCATCGGCACCGGAAAAGCCATGGGGGAGATCTTCAAGATCATTGGCGTCGTATCCCAGAGCAAGGCCACCGTGCTCATCGAGGGGGAAAGCGGGACGGGGAAGGAGCTCATCGCCAAGGTCATTCACAACAATACCGCCAAGAACGAGCCTTACATCGCCGTGAACTGTTCCGCCATCGTCGAGACCCTGCTCGAGTCGGAACTCTTCGGCCATGAAAAAGGGTCCTTCACGGGCGCCATCAGCCGAAAGCTCGGAAAGTTCGAACTCGCGGGGAACGGCACGGTCTTCCTCGATGAGATCAGCGAGATGTCCGTCAATTTGCAGGCCAAGCTCCTACGCGTCCTCCAGGAACTCGAATTCGAGCGCGTGGGGGGGAAAGACAGGGTGAAGGTCCGCGCCAGGATCATCGCAGCGACGAACAAGGATCTCAAGAGCCTCGTCAAAGAGGGGAAGTTCAGGGACGACCTCTACTATCGCCTGAACATCGTGACCATTCACATCCCCCCGCTCCGGGAGAGACGGGAGGACATTCCCCTGCTCATCGACTATCTTCTCAAGAAGATCAACCGCGATCTTCACAAGAACGTGCTCGGTGTTTCGAAGGAGATGATGGAGATCTTTCTGAAGTACCCCTGGCCGGGCAATGTGAGAGAACTGGAGAACCTCCTCGTGCGGGCCGTCGTCGTGGCCAAGGGCCAGATCCTCGGTGTTGCCGATTTCCCGGACCTTCTCGGCGGCTACGCACAGGCGCAGATGAAGGAAATGGCCGGGGAGAGGGACATGATCCCGCCGAGGGAAGGCGGGAAGATCCTCACCCTCGACGAGGTCGAAGAACGGCACATCCGGAGGGTGATTGCCATGATCGGGAAGAACAAGGGCGAAATCTGCGAGGCCCTGGGGATCTCCCGGCCCACGCTGGAGAGAAAGCTGGAGAAGTACCGGATCACGTTTGAATAGAAAAAGGCTAAAGGCTGTTGTTCTTGTTCACCCTTTGCCTTTAGCCATGCGCCCTTTGACGTTTTTTATCCATGAAAATCACTTCAGCCGAATACCTGAAGGCGGCTGTAAAGCCCGACCATTTTCCCAAGTCCGCCCTTCCGGAAATCGCCTTCGCCGGCCGCTCCAACGTAGGGAAGTCCTCCCTGATCAATGTCCTGGTCCGCCGCAAGAAGCTTGCCCAGACCAGTGCCACACCGGGGAAAACCCGACTGATCCATTTCTACGACGTCAACCATCGATTCTGTTTCGTCGATCTGCCCGGGTACGGGTACGCGAGGGTCTCGGCCGAGATGAGAAAAAGCTGGAGACCCATGGTAGAGGGCTACCTCAGGGGTGGACGGAACCTGGTGCTCGTGGTGGTGATCCTGGACATCCGGCGGGATCCCTCGGGGGACGACATCGCCCTGGCCGAGTGGCTGTCTCACCATGGAATCCGTCACCTCTTTGTACTGACCAAGGCCGATAAGCTCTCCGGAAACGAGAGGCGAAGACGCCGGCAGTCGATCAGCGGACGTCTGGGGCTCGCGGGGGACGAGGACCTCATCCTTTTTTCGGCGAAAACGGGCGAGGGGAGGGACCTCCTGTGGAGGGAGATCCAGAAGGCCTCAGGGCCTGCCGCAGCAGGGCCTTGAGCCTCGGGGGCCCGTCCTGCCGGAGGCGTTTTTTACCCCCGTTGTCCTGCAGCCAAAAGCTTCTCGATCCGGCGCCTCGAGGCCGGGACAAAAAGCGTGCAAGTCTATAAATTAACATTAAAAACGGTCTTCCAAATATCGCTTGACAGAACGGGGAAGTTCTGATAGGGGTCACGCGGATTTACATTCGGGATAGCAATTTCGAACGACAGATTTGATCCATTTTGAAGCCGGATTCTCATCCGGTTCATTTACGTAAAACGCCCATCCAACATGCCGCGACTCTTTGCGGTGTGCCGAAAATTGCTTACCTGAATACCCGAATCTGAGGATTTCAGAGAGTGTCGAAGCCGAGGAGATGAATCATGTCGCATGTCGTCACACCCTATCTCGAGATGTCGCAGGTCATCACGGAGGCGGGCGGGGAAGCCCTGAAGAAATGCTACCAGTGTGCGACCTGCAGCGGGACCTGCCCCTGGACGCCCGTCATCGAGTTCAACATCCGGAAACTCATCAGGTTGAGCCAACTCGGCCTCGAGGGGATCGAGGAGCACATGTGGGGGTGCTCGACCTGTAAATTCTGCGTGGACCGCTGCCCCCGTGGGGTCGAGATCATCGACCTCGTGAGGGCCGTGCGAAGCGTCTATGCGGGCGGGGGAATGCTTCCCCAGAGTCTGCGGACCTTCGTGGGAAGTCTCCAGGCACGAGGCAACCCCTGGTCCGGTGATGCGGAGAAGAGAAATGACTGGGCGCAGGGGAAATACCCCCTCTATTCGGAGGGCACGGAATATCTCTATTTCACCTGCTGCACCGTGTCCTATGATCCGAGAAGCGTTTTGGTGGCCAGGGCGACAGCGGAGATTCTCAACCGGGCCGGCCTCCACTGGGGGCTTCCCGGAACGGATGTCAACTGCTGCGGTGAGAGCCTGCGCAAGGTCGGGGACCTCGAGCTCTTCGAGAAGCTGAAAGAAAAGAACCGGGGGATCTTCCGTGCCCAGGCCGTCCAGAAGATGATCACCATCTCCCCTCACTGCTATGAGACCATCAAGAAGGAGTACGGGGAGGATTACGACATCGTCCACTTCACCCAGCTGATCGCCGGGCTCATCCAGTCCGGGAAGCTCGTTCCGAAGAAGGACTTCGGCGGAATCAAGGTCACCTATCACGACCCATGCTACCTCGGCAGGCATAACGGCATCTACGACGCACCACGGGAAGTCCTCAAGGCCCTGCCGGGCGCGGAATTCGTGGAGATGGAAAGGATCCGTGAGCAGAGTATGTGCTGCGGCGGCGGGGGCGGCGGCCTCTGGGTCGAGCGGGCCAAGGGAGAGCGATTGAGTGACCTGCGGATCGAAGAGGCCCTCTCGACGGGCGCGAACATCATCGCCACCTCCTGCCCCTATTGCATCGCCATGCTGGAAGACAGCATCCGGACCATGAACGTCGAGGACCGGATCCGGCTGAAGGACGTGACGGAACTGTTTTTCGAAAGCCTCGAAGGATAAGGAGTTCCTATGAGCAGAATCGGCGTGTTCGTTTGCCACTGCGGGTTGAATATCGCCAAAACCATCCGGGTGTCCGAGGTCGTTGAATTCGCAAGGACCCTCCCCGAGGTGGTGGTGGCGGAAGAGTATAAATTTATGTGCTCGACGCCGGGCCAAGAACTCATCCAGAACGACATCAAGAAACACCGCTTGGACCGGGTGATCGTGGCGGCCTGCTCGCCGCTCATGCATGAGAAGACCTTCCGGAAGGTGGTCGAGAACGCGGGGTTGAACCAGTACCTGTTGACGATCGTCAACATCCGGGAGCACGTCTCCTGGGTCACGGAGGACGAGGAAATCGGCACCCGGAAGGCCAAGGCCCTCATCAACGGGGCCGTGCACCGGGCGAGGCTTCTCAACCCGCTCACGTCGAGGTTCATCGACGTCAACCCCAACGTCCTGGTCATCGGCGGCGGCATCGCCGGTATCCAGGCGGCCCTCGAGGTGGCCGACGCCGGCAAGAAGGTCTATCTCGTCGAGCGGACACCGTCCATCGGCGGCCACATGATCCAGTTTGACAAGACCTTCCCGACCCTCGACTGCTCGGCCTGCATCCTCACGCCCAAGATGGATGCCGTCAGCCAGCATCCCAATATCGATCTCATGACCTACTGCGAGGTGACGGAGGTGAAGGGCTTCGTGGGCAACTTCACCGTCACCGTGAAACAGAAAGCCCGTTATATCGACCACGAGAAATGCAACGGCTGTCTCGCCTGCACGGAGAAGTGCCCCGGCAAGGGCCTGTCGGAGTTCGACGAGGGCCTGGTCCGGCGGAAAGCCGTCTACATCCCCTTCCCGCAGGCGGTGCCTCAGAAACCGGTGATCGACCGCACGGTTTGCGTCTTCTTCAAGACGGGCAAGTGCCGCCTCTGCGAAAAGGTCTGCGAGCAGGGGGCCGTCGACTTCGAGCAGGAAGACCGGTTCGAGGAGATCCAGGTCGGGGCCATCATCGTGGCCACGGGCTATGACCTCATGGACACGAAGCCCCTCGTGCAGTACGGTTATGGCAAATACCCCGGCGTGTTCCACGCCCTCGAGATCGAGCGGCTCTTCAACTCCGCGGGACCGACGGGCGGCAAGGTGGTCCTGCGGGACATGAAAACGGCACCGCGGAGTGTTGCGATCCTGCACTGCATCGGCAGCCGGGACAAGAACCACTTCGAGTACTGCAGCCGCGTATGCTGCATGTACTCGTTGAAATTCGCCCACCTCTTAAAGGAGAAAACCGAGGCGAGCATCTATCAGCTCTACATCGACATTCGGGCCCCCGGGAAGGCCTACGAGGAATTCTACGCGAGGCTCCTCGAGGAGGATGTGAAATTCGTCAGGGGCAAGGCCGCCCGCGTGACGGAGAACCGAGAGAATCCCGACGAAGCGGGGAGGCTCCTGGTCGAGGTGGACGACACCCTTTCGGGTCAGTTCATGCGGATCCCCGTCGACATGGTCGTTCTCTCGCCGGCCATGAAGCCCCGTCACGACGCGAAGGAGATGGCCAGGCTCCTCAATCTCAGTACCGACAAGTACGGGTTCTTCATGGAGAGACACCCGAAGCTGGCGCCGCTTTCCACGATGACGGACGGTGTCTTCATTGCGGGGGCCTGCCAGTTCCCGAAGGACATCCCCGACACGGTCTCCCAGGCGCTGGGCGCCGCGGCCGAGGCCCTGACGATCGTGACGAAGGAGAAGATGGAGCTCGAGGCGGCCACGGCGGTGGTCAATCCCGCGGCCTGCAGCGGCTGTATGAACTGCGTCAGAGTCTGCCCCTACGGTGCGCCCCAGTTCAATGCCGAGAAGGGTGTCTCCGAGATCAACGAGGCTCTCTGCAAGGGCTGCGGTCTCTGCGCGGCCTCCTGTCCGACCTCGGCGATCATCGCCCGTCATTTCGCCAATGACCAGATCATGGCCGAGATGGAAGGCCTGATGGAAATGGAGATGTAGCGCCTTCGGCGCAAAGGAGAGGACCATGAGCTTTGAACCCAAGATTCTCGGCATTGCCTGTAACTGGTGCACCTATACCGGTGCGGACCTGGCGGGTACGACGCGGTTGAAATATCCACCGAACGTGAGGATCATCCGGGTCATGTGTTCGAGCCGGATCAACCCGTCCTTCATCATCCGGGGCTTCCAGCTCGGGGCGGACGGAGTGCTCGTGGGGGGCTGCCATCCCGGCGACTGCCATTACGGCACGGGCAATCTCTATGCCCGCCGGAAGCTGGCCATCACCCGCAGGATCCTCGAGTTTGCCGGCATGGAACCCGGGCGGTTCCGTGTGGAATGGATTTCCGCCTCCGAGGGGAACAGGTTTGCAGAGGTTGTTTCGGAATTCACGGAGCAAATCCGGTCCCTGGGACCGCAGATGAAATTCAAAATCACCAAAGATGGGCAGTAGCGCCCGGGAGCGGTTATGACGGCCTTCAAGAAGATCGAGGAAAACCTCCGGAAGGAAGCGAAGAGCCTTCTGGAAAGCGGAAAGGTCACCCTGGTCCTTGCCTATGCGGAGGGGTTCGATGAGAAGCACCCGATCCCCTATGCCGCCAGGACGGCCGCCGAGGCGGATCGCCTCGTTTTCAACGAGTACTGCACGCACAACATGGCGAGATACCTCACGAGATACCCCAAGGGAACCAAGATCGCCGTGGCGGTGAAAGGGGCCGACAGCCGTGCCGTGGTGCAGCTCATCCAGGAAGAGAAGGTTCGCAGGGACGACGTCGTGATCCTGGGGATCCCCGCAACCGACATGAAGAACCAGAAAACGGGAGAGGTCATCGACACGCGGACCATCGGCGGGACGATCAACCCCGTCATCCACGATGTTCTTCTCGGTGAAGAAATCCACGGCGTCAAACCGGGATCGCCTTATGAGGTCCTCCGGGACCTTGAGGGCATGGACCAAGATGCCCGCTGGGCTTTCTGGAAGAAGGAGTTCGAGCGGTGCATCCGGTGCTACGCCTGCCGCAAGGCCTGCCCGATGTGCTACTGCGATCCCTGCTTCATGGACATGAGCCGTCCGCGCTGGGCCGATAAATCCCCCACCGCTGATGGCACGCTGATGTACCACCTGACGCGGTTCTATCATCTCGCCGGACGCTGCATCGACTGCGGGGAGTGCTCGAGGGCCTGCCCGGTGGATATCCCCCTTTATCTCTTTCACAAGAAGGTCGCAAAGGAGTGCGAGGAGATGTTCCATCAGGCGGCGGGGATGAACATCGAGGACAAGCCGGCGATGGCAAACTTCAAGGGTGAAGATTCGGATCAGATGCTGAGATAGCCCGGAATCCCGAGGCTCGTCAAAGGAGAAAGTCGTGTTGAAGAAAATCGCAATCGATCGATTCAGTGAACTGGTCAAGGCCCTCGCCGATCAGGGGACCCTCTACGCGCCGGTGAAGGAGAAGGACGGCGTCCATTTCCGGGTCGTTGAAAATCCGGCCGACGTGACGCTTGACTTCTATAACACGGTCCTCAGCCCGAAATCCGTTTTCTTCCCTCAGTCGGAAGATCTGATCCGCTACAGGATCACCCGTGGGGCGACGGAGGCCGAGCCCGTGCCCCCGGAGAACCGGCCCGCCGTGATCCTGGGTGTACGGCCCTGCGATGTAAGAAGCTTCGAGATCATGGACCGGCACTTTCTCGGGTCCGGCATCATCGACCCTTACTGGAAGAACAAGAGGGAGAACACGACGATCATGGGCTATGCCTTCGATGTGGACTCGGCGGCCGACGGGGCGGATTTCTACAACACCTTCGGTTACGGCGCCGCCGACCCGGAGGGAAGCGACGTCTTCATGATCCGGACCGACGGAACCCTTCTGTTCAAGGGCATGACGGATCGGGGTAAGAAGCTCCTGGAGACGCTTTCCTGTCTTCAGGAGGCCGGGGCCCAGGAGGAAAAAACCTTCGCGGAGACGGTGAAGAAAGGGAAGGCGGTCCGAACGCGGTCTGCGGAGATCGACCCCGAGAAAATCGCCCGGAAGCTGGTGAGGGTTTTCGACAACGGCGAATTCTGGCAGAAAATCTCCACGGCCTGTCTCGCCTGCGGGATCTGCACCTACGTCTGCCCCACCTGCTACTGCTTCGACATCGCCGACGAGACGCTGTTCAAGAAAGGGGTCAGAAAGCGTTTCTGGGACGCCTGCACCTTCACCGACTTCACGCTCGAGGCGAGCGGTCACAACCCCCGGCCCCGCATCTTCCAGAGATACCGCCAGAAGGTCTGTCACAAGTATTCCTACCATGTGGACAAGTACGGTTGCATCTCTTGCGTCGGCTGCGGGCGCTGCACCCGCTATTGCCCCGTGAACATCGATATATTCAGCATTGTCGTCGAGGCGGCCAAGCTCTGAAGACGGCCCTTGTCCTGTGTCGATCGAAGGATGGACCAACCACAAAAGAGGAGTGCAGAGGAAGCGTCATGGATAATCCCTACATCCCCATGCCGATGAATGTCGTCAAGATCACGACCGAGGTGGACACAAACGATATCAAGACCTTTCGTCTGACGTTCGTGAACCCGGAGGACGAGAAGAAATTCCAGTATCTCCCCGGGCAGTTCGGGGAGCTCTCCATATACGGCAAGGGCGAAAGCCCGATCGGGATCGCCTCGTCCCCCACGGATCCGGGCTATGTGGAGTTCACCGTGCAGCGGACGGGCACGCTCGTGGGCGGGATCGTGACGACGGCGCTTCACGATCTCGAGGAAGGGGCGCAGATCGGCCTCCGGGGTCCGCTCGGGAACTCCTGGCCCATCGACTTTCTTGCCGGGAAGAACGTGGTGGTCGTGGGCGGAGGTTTCGCCTTCACGACGCTGCGATCGCTCATCAACTACATGATCCACCCGGATCACCGCAAGCGCTTCGGTGACATCACCGTCGTCTACGGGGCGAGGACGCCGGGGCTCCTCCTCTACAAGGAGGAGATGGCGGCATGGCAGAAGCGGAAGGACATGGTGATGCATGTCACCGTCGATAAGGGCGACGCGAGCTGGAAGGGGAGGGAAGGATTCGTCCCGACGGTCTGCAAGGAAGTGGCGCCGAGCAGCAAGAACGCCGTCACCGTGATCTGCGGTCCCCCCATCATGATCAAGTTCACCCTGCCCGTGTTTTTCGACCTCGGTTTTTCCAGGGAGAACATTCTCACCTCCCTGGAGATGAGAATGAAGTGCGGCATCGGCAAATGCGGCCGCTGCAACGTGGGGAGCAAGTACGTCTGCAAGGACGGCCCGGTTTTCTCGCTGGCCCAGCTCGATCAGCTTCCGAGGGATTACTGATCTCCATCCAACGATTCACCGAAACCCAGACAGGAGAAGGACCTTGTTCAAGATTGTAGAACGCAAGCAGCTTTCGGAAAACGTCGTGAAGAATGTGATCCACGCCCCGGACATCGCCGTGAGACGGAAGGCGGGGCAGTTTGTGATCCTCATGATCGACGAGAAAGGGGAGCGGATTCCGCTGACCATCGTGGATTCCGATCCCAAGGCGGGAACGATCACCATCATCTACCAGGTCGTGGGAAAGACCACCACCGCCCTGGCCGCCCTCAAGGAGGGAGACTACATTTTGAATGTCCTCGGGCCGCTGGGCCACGCGACGGAAATCGACAACTTCGGTACGGCCGTCTGCGTGGGGGGCGGTGTCGGCGTGGGCGTCATCTACCCCATCGCCAAGGCGCTCCGGGAAGCGGGCTGCCACGTCATCTCCATCATCGGGGCGAGGACCAAGGACCTGCTCATTCTCGAGGAGGAGACGAGGACGGTAAGCCATCGGCTCACGGTCTGCACCGATGACGGCAGCTACGGCTTTCACGGTTTTGTCAGCGCCGTTCTGCAGCAGATGATCGACGCCGGCGAGAAGATCGACCGGGTATACGCCATCGGGCCGGTTCCCATGATGCGGGTGCTCGCCAACCTGACGAGACCTCACAAGATCAAGACCATCGTGAGCCTGAACCCCATCATGGTCGACGGGACCGGCATGTGCGGCGCCTGCCGTGTGTCCGTGGGGGGCAAGACCCGGTTTACCTGCGTGGAGGGCCCTGAATTCGACGGGCACGAGGTGGATTTCGGACTTCTCATGACCCGGCTTCAGATGTACACGGAACAGGAAAAACTGGCACTCGAAAGATGCAGGTGTAAGCAAAATGGATAAGGAAGAAAAAAAGGAAAAGAAAGAGAAGATTCCCAGGCAGAGGATGCCCGAGCAGGATCCCAAGGTGAGGATCCGGAATTTCGACGAGGTGCCCCTCGGCTATTCCCCGGAGACGGCGATGCTCGAGGCGAAACGGTGCATCATGTGTAAGAAACCGGGGTGCGTCTCCGGCTGCCCCGTGGACATCGATATTCCGGCCTTCATCAAGCTCATCGCCGAGGGGGATTTTCTGGGTGCCGCCCGCAAGCTCAAGGAAACGAACAGCCTGCCCGCCGTCTGCGGGAGGGTCTGTCCCCAGGAGGACCAGTGCGAAAAGGTCTGCATCCTCGGCAAGAAGGGCGATCCCGTGGCGATCGGACGCCTGGAGCGGTTCGCCGCCGATTATGAGCGGCAGTCCGGGAAGATCAGCCTGCCGGAGAAGGCGCCGCCCACGGGCAGGAGGATCGCCGTCGTGGGCGCCGGTCCCGCGGGGCTGACCATCGCCGGCGATCTCGTCAAGATGGGCCATGACGTGACCATCTTCGAGGCCCTTCACAAATCCGGCGGCGTTCTCATCTACGGCATTCCGGAATTCCGTCTGCCCAAGGCGATCGTCGATGCCGAGGTGGACTACCTTCAGAAACTCGGGGTGAAGATCGTGACCAACTTCCCCGTCGGGAGGCTCAAAACGGTGGACGACCTCTTCGCCGACGGATTCCACGCCGTGTTTCTCGGCGTCGGTGCCGGCGCCCCCGTCTTCATGAACATCCCGGGTGAGAATTTCTCGGGTATCTACTCGGCCAACGAGTACCTCACCCGATCGAACCTGATGAAGGCCTACGCCTTCCCCGAATACGACACGCCCATCGCCCTGGGGAAAAACGTCTGCGTCATCGGCGGCGGGAACGTGGCCATGGATTCCGTCCGGACGGCCCTGAGGCTGGGGGCGGAAAACGCCTACATTGTGTATCGCCGGACGGAGAAGGAGATGCCGGCGAGGATCGAGGAGATCCACCACGCCCAGGAGGAAGGGGTGCAGTTCAAGCTCCTCACGAACCCGATTGAATATCTTGGAAACGAGAGGGGCTGGGTCAAGGGGATGGTCTGCCAGCAGATGGAGCTCGGGGAACCCGATGAGTCCGGCAGGAGGAGGCCCGTCCCCGTCAAGGGATCGGAGTTCGTCATCGAGTGCGACACCGTCGTCGTGGCCATCGGGACGATGGCGAACCCGGTTATTCAGGCCACAACGCCCGGCCTCTCCGTCAACAAGTGGGGCTACATCGTGATCAATGAGGAGACGGGGGAGACGAGCCGCAAGGGCGTCTACGCAGGCGGCGACATCGTCACAGGATCGGCAACGGTCATCCTCGCGATGGGGGCCGGACGGAAAGCCGCCGGCGCCATCCACAAGTATGTGATGAGCTTATAAAAAGACAGGCGTCAGGCATGAGGCAAAAAGGAGAAAGGCGGAAAACCATAAGGATAGAGGTTTAGGGCTCTGGACGGCGATCCCGGAGCGACGGAAACCAAAAAAGGGTCGGGGTTTTCCCCCGACCCTTTTTACTTGAAGGGGACTCTGGCCCCCGGCGGATCAGTGGTGGGCCTCTTCCATGGCGCCCGCGATGTACATCATGGACAGGAGCATGAAGACGAGGGTCTGGATGAAGGAGATCAGGATCTTCAGGATCAGGATCGGGAGCGGAACCAGCAGGGGCACGAGGATGAAGAGAACGGCCACGACGATATGCCCGCCCTCGATGTTTCCGAAGAGCCGGACCGAGAGGGACACGGGCCTCGAGAGGTGGCTGACGATTTCGATGGGCAACATGAGCGGGGTGAGCCACCACACGGGACCCATGAACTGCTTGAGGTATTTCATCCCGTGGATCTTCACCCCCACGATGTGGGTGAGGAAGAAGACGACCAGGGCCATGGAGATGGTCGTGTTCAGGTTGGAGGTGGGGGACTCGAAACCGGGGACGAGACCGAGCAGATTCGAAGTGAGGATGTAGAGGCCGAGGGTGGCGATGAGCGGGAAGAACCGCTTGCCTTCAGGGCCCATGGTCTCGACGAGCAGGTTGTTGAACGTCGTCAGGATCACCTCCATGACGTTCTGGAGCTTCCCCGGGTAGATGTCCACCCGGCGCGTGGCCAGGAAGGACAGCAGGGCCAGCATGGCGATGATGAACCATGCATAGGTCACATGGGGCGGGAAAAAGGGGTTTTCAAGGAAAGAAAGGGGGTGCATCGTTTACCGTCTAACCTCCTCCACCAGAATTTTTTTTTGAAACGCCATGACCGTCGACAGGACGATGTTGACGATCACGATGGAAAGCCCGAGCAGGAGGCCGAAGATGTCCGCGGGTGTCCGGGTGATGACCAGGTAGAGCACGACGGCCGTGACGGCGAGCCGGATGTAGAACTTGAAGACGACGAAGATCTTGAGGTGTTCCGAGAGCCTCCGGAAGGCCGAGCGGAGATCGCGTCCCATCCAGTAGAAGTTGGCGATGCTGATGAGTCCTCCGATGAGAAGGCCCAGCATGAATTCCCGGCCCGCGAAGGGAACGCTCAGGAGGAGCATCGCCCCGAGGAGGAACCAGTTCCTCAGCTCAAGCTTTCTTAACAGGGGGTCTTTTTCGATGGGGTTCATCTTTCACGTGCTTCATGATGACGACTTCTTCGTCGTCCTTGAAGGTCTGCCTGACCCATTTGTAGAGATTCCAGAATCCGGCGACGATCCCGATGAGCAGAAAGAGGAACGCGAACTTGTGTCCCGTACCCAGTTTTCTGTCCAGCCAGTTTCCGGCCAGGATCCCGCCAAAAACCGCGATCACCATCGCTATGCCGAAACTGCTGGCATAGACGAAGTGCATCGCGGCTTTTTTCGATTCCTTTTCCTCCATGAGACGCAGCGCCTTGTAACACAAAGCCCCGGGGATGTCAAACAGAATCACGACGGGGTTTGCGTCCGAAATTCCTTTTGAAAATCAAGGGGTGATTCTCGGTCCCGATGAGGGTCCGAGACCAGACCCCGAGGTCTTCCGGGCGTTGGTCATGAAACGGGGGCATCAGCCCCCGCGGGGCCGTGAGGGCCTCTTTCACCGGCTCGGTCTCGAGGGGATCATCGCTTTCCGGACGTCGTCCTTGATGCGCTTGACGTGACCGCGGCCGAGCCCCTTGACCTCGCAGCCCAGCTCGAAGTAGCGGCGGATGCGGGCGTCGTCGAGAATGCCGAAGCAATCGATCACGGCGACGGGCCGACCCGTCATCCGGACGACTTCATCGGGGTCCAGTTGCAGGTAGGGTTTATGCCGGACGGCCAGCACGACGGCGTCGGAGCCCTTCAGGACTTTCCCGAGGTCCTTCTCGACACGCAGTCGCGAGAGCTTCTGCTGGTTGCGGAAGAACCTCCCCCTCGAGTGTCCGGGCGCCGGGTAGGTGTCCTGTTTCTCCATCTCCCACCAGTGTTTCACGTAGGGGTCGTGCACGGCGATCTCCGCACCCATCTCCGTGAGCTTCCGGACGAGGATCTCCGAGCCGCTGTAGCGCGTGTCCCCCACGTCCTCGCGATAGGACACGCCGAGGACGGTGATCTTCGAGGCGGCGACGATCTTCCCCATGTTTCTCAACGCATCCCGGGTGAGCTCCGCCGCGTGGAGGGCCCGGGTGTCGTTGATGTCGATGGCCAGGGGGGTGATTTTGAAGATGTCGTCGTCGAAACCCATGAGGGTCTGGTAGGCCCAGACGCCGAGGCCCCCGTCTTTCGGCAGGCAGTAGCCACCGATGCCGGGGCCGGGGAAGATGATGTTCGAGTGCGTCGGCCGGACCCGGATGGCGTCGATGACCTTGATGAGGTCGACGCCGTTGCGTTCGGCGAAGAGGCTCCACTCGTGCAGGTAAGCGAGGATGCTCGCTCGGTAGGAGTTCTCGACGATCTTGCAGGTCTCGCTTTCTATGGGCCGGTCGAGGACCGTCAGGGGGTAGCGCTCCACGTTCAGGATCTCCGAGAGAAACTTCACGACGCGCGTGCGGGCCTCCTCGTTGATGCCGCTGCAGACACGCCAGAAGTCCCGGATCGAGGCGACGTATTCCCGCCCCGGCATGACTCGCTCGAAGGAGTGGGCCAGAAGCGGTTCCCGGTCATGGATGCCCCGCTCTTCGAAGGCCTTCTTGATGATGGGATAGGCCACGTATTCCGTCGTTCCCGGGGGGACGGTCGTCTCGATGAGGATGAGACAGCCGGGGTCGATCTTTTTCCCGATGATCTGGAAGCTCTCCTCCAGCGCCGAGATGTCGGCGCAACCCTGCCTCATGTCGCCGAGGGTTTCCTTGTTGTAGTCGCACTGGACGTCGACGACCACGACGTCGGCGAGGGTGAGAACATCATAGGTGAACGTCGCGATCAGGGTTTTCTTCTCCTTCACGCAGCGGCGGATGAGCGGCGCCACCTCGGGGTCCTCCGCCTCGACGGGCGCGATCCCCTGGTTGAGGTAGTGGATCTTCCAGTAGGAACGGGTGGACGGTCGCTGCATCCCGATGACGAACTTCGAGGGTTTTTGGGTTTTCCGGTCCACGGAGTCTGCGACGACGCCCGCCATGACGGCGCCGACGAAGCCCACACCCATCACGACGACGATTTCCCGGCCTTTGGCCCGCTCCCTCGACGCGATCTTCTGCAGCGCCCTGAACTCGCGTTCGTAGTCCTGCCGTTTCGGAAGTTCGAAGACCCGTCCGGCGGGACAGACGGAAACCGACTCCCGGTGGTTCTGGAGCCCCTTGCCCGGCTCTGTGGTTTTCCTGGTCATGATTTTTCTTGCTCCTTGTCCGTTCGGGATCCTCCTGCGAACGGCGATGACGGTCGTCCGTTAAAGGACGGATTTCAAGAGATCCCTGACGTATTGCGCGATGGATACGGCGCAGGTCAGCCCCGGGGATTCGATGCCGATGAGGTTGATGAGCCCCTTGAACCCCGATGGGCTTTCCTCGCGGATGATGAAGTCCCGCGGCGGCTCCCCCGGTCCCTGGAGCTTCGGGCGGATCCCGCTCATGTCCGGGTGAAGGGCCTCGAGGCTCACCTTCGGAAGGTAGCGCTTGACCGCGGCGAAAAACGCGGCGGCTTTTTCCTCATCGACCCGGTAGTCGATCCGCTGAACATATTCAATATCCGGGCCAAACCTCACCCGGCCGCCCAGGTCCATGGTGGCGTGGATGCCGAGGCTTTCATATCCCGGGGGCGGCACGGGATACAGGAGGTGCCGGATCGGTGGAGGCGGTGACGCGTAGAAGTAATCGCCCTTTCCGTAATGAAGCCGATAACCCGCCCCGGCGACGTCCATCCCCGTCATGGCGGCGACGGTGTCGGCCTGGAGACCGGCGCTGTTGACGAGGATCTGTGTCCGCAGTCGATACTCGCCCCGGTTGATCTCCAGTTCGAAACCGCGCTCATCGGGGTGGATCGCCGTCACTTCCGACCGGAAGGCGGCGGTGACCCCCTGGGCCTCGGCCTGGAGATAGAGGGACCGCATGAGGGCGTGGACATCCAGGATGCCCGAATCCGGTGAAAAAATCACCTCGTGACCCTCCAGGTCCGGCTCCAGGGCTTTCCACCTGGGCCGGGACAGAAAGGTCAGGTTGTGGACGCCGTTTTCCTCCGCCCGCTTCTTGGTTTTCCAGAGTTCCTCCGTTTCTGCGGGATTCTGTGAAACGATGAACTTCCCGGTTTTCCTGAAGGGGATCCTCCGCTCTTCACACAGTTCGTACAAGAGGCGGTTTCCCTCCCGGCACAGGGCCGCCTTGAGGGGAAGACCGGCATAGTGGATCGCCGCGTGGATGACCTCGCTGTTTCGGCTGCTCGTCTCCGTGCCGTAGCGGTCGTTCTTTTCCAGGAGCAGCAATCCTCCGTTGTCCCTGGAGAGGACATCCGCGACGGCCAGGCCGACGACGCCGGCGCCGATGATGGTGATGCGAAAGTCGAGATTTTTCATATCCGAAGAATCGGATGCGTTCTCCCGCGAAGGATGCCCGCCGCCCCCGGGTTTCGACCAGCCGCGTAAGGACGCTCTGGGCCTTTCACCCAGGGTGGAATCAGAGCTCGCGGAGCGTTTCGGAGCAGGCCGAAAGCGTCCGGTCGATGTCGTCCTGGGTGTGGGCGGCAGAGACGAAGGCGGCTTCGAACTGAGACGGGGCGAGGTATATCCCGCGGCTCAGCATGCCCCGGAAAAAGCGGGCGAAGAGTCTGGTGTCGCTGGTGCCGGCCGTGGTGAAGTCAAAGACCTCCGATCCCGTGAAGAAGGCCGTGAACATCGACCCCGCACGCTGAATGAAGGCCGGGAGCCCCTTCTCTGCCAAGAGGCGCTTCATTTCGCCGCAGATGGTCACGGCCATCCGCTCGATCCTGTTGTAGAGGTCCCGGTCTTCCCGGAGGACCTCGAGGGTTGCAAAGCCGGCGGCCATCGCGAGGGGGTTTCCCGACAGGGTCCCCGCCTGGTACACGGGCCCGAGGGGCGCCAGCATCTCCATGATCTCTTTCCTGCCTCCGAAGGCGCCCACCGGGAGCCCCCCTCCGATGATCTTCCCCAGACAGGTCAGATCGGGTTCGATGCCGATGAGGTTCTGGTAACCGCCGTAGGTGAGTCTGAACCCCGTGATCACCTCGTCGAAGATGAGAACGATACCGCGGCTCTCGGTGATCTTTCTCAAATCTTCGAGAAAACCCGGCCGGGGGGGGACCACACCCATGTTGCCGGCCACGGGTTCCACGATGATACAGGCGATTTCATCACCGTACCGGTCGACGGCCGCGCGGACGGCGGCCGTGTCGTTGAAGGGCAGGTTGATCGTCAGTTCGGCGAGTTTCGCCGGTATCCCCGGGCTGCCGGGGATACCCAGCGTCGCGACACCGGAGCCCGCTTTCACGAGGAGGGAGTCGGCGTGGCCATGGTAACAGCCCTCGAACTTGATGATCCGATCCCGACCTGTGAAGCCCCGGGCGAGCCGGATGGCGCTCATCGCGGCCTCCGTTCCTGAACTCACCATCCTCACCATCTCGATCGATGGGATGGCGCTCCGGATCATCTCGGCCATCCGGACTTCCATTTCCGTGGGTGCCCCGTAGCTCGTACCCCTCCGGGCCGCACGGCTGATCGCCCGGACGACCGTCGGGTGGCTGTGACCGAGGATCATGGGGCCCCAGGAGGAGACGTAGTCGATGTACTCGCGTCCATCGGCATCGTACACTTTCGCCCCCGACGCCCTGGCGATGAAGGGGGGGGAGGCGTCCACGGAGCGAAAGGCCCTCACGGGGCTGTTCACGCCGCCCGGAATCAACCTCTTTGCTTTTTCAAATAAGGTCTCAGAGCGTTTCTTCATCCGGATTCCTCCTGCATGTCCATGATGGAATCATGGAGGAATGGAAAAATGGGGGAAAAGACCCATCACTCCAACATTCCATTCTTCCCATCCCGCATCAAAAATACTCCATGCTCGATTTCTTGAACTCTTCGAGGCTCTCGAGGATGCGGTAATCCGTGACGCCGGCGGCCTCCGAGAGCCGCAGGACGAAGCCCGTCGCGTCCTCCCGGGGGAAGTGGATCATGGTGAAGAGATTGTAGCGGCCCTCGAAGGGCGGGAATCTCTCGTAGCAGTGGGTCACCTCTTTGAAGGACGACAGGGCCTCCCCGGCGACGTCCAGTTTTTCTGCGGGCACGGCCCAGAGGATCAGGGCGTTTTTTTTGAAACCGGCCCGCTGGTGACGCAGGATGCCGCCGAATCTCCGTATCACCCCCTTCTCCATGAGAGCCGCGATGATTTCAAGGATCTCCTTTTCCTCAAGGCCGGTGGCCTCGGCGATTTCCCTGAAGGGCCTTTTGACCAGGGGGATGTCCGCCTGGACGGCGGCGAGCACTTTCTCTTCTTTGGAATTGGCCATGATGACGGACGATGCCGACCTCTCTCACGGAAACGTGAAAACCGTTGCGATTCCATAGCATATCCAAATAATTCTTGACAATTGATTTTCCACTGTATAAAGAAGCGACGGGCCGGAGGGTGCGGTTATCCGTGAAGCGACCTCCGGGAATCGAAAGAAAGGAGGAAGGTATGAAGAAGGCTTCGATCGTAGTTCTGGCTCTGTTACTGGTGATGGTGTCGGGGTCCCTTGTTTTCGCCGCCGAGCAGGCTGCCGGCAAGGGGGGCGATTACGGGAAGATCATCTTCTTCGCGTGCACGGTCATCGCCGCGGGTCTCGCCATGGGTCTCGGCACCATCGGTACGGGCGTCGGCATGGGTCACGGTCTGAGCGGGGCGACCAACGCCGTCGGGCGGAATCCCGAAGCCCAGGGCAAGATCCTGCTGACCATGATGGTCGGTCTCGCGATGATCGAGTCCCTGGCCATCTACGCCCTGGTCATCGCCCTTGTGTTGCTCTACGCAAACCCCTTGATTAAATTCCTCGGTTAATAGCCCACGTTATCATCGGAAGGGGAGGAAGAGCCGCCCATAAGTCTTTTCCTCCCCTTTCTTTCTGTTCCATCAGGGTCGACGGGTGACACTTTCGACCGGAGGGCCTTCTTCTCCGACCGGCGGTGTTTGGCCTGGAGCACCTTCTCCTTCGCGCGCCTGGAGCGCTTCCTCTTCTGTCTCCTGAGTTTCTCGATGCGCCGCCGTTCCACTGCGGCCTGTCCCTTCTGCAGGCGCTCCATCCGGTCGAGAAGGATTCGCCGGGCCAGAAAGCGGTTCATGGACTGGGAGCGCGTCTTCTGACACTTCACGGACATGCCGGACGGGACATGGACGAGGTACACGCAGGTTGCGGTCTTGTTGACCTTCTGCCCGCCCGGACCCGAGGATCGGATGAAGCTCTCCCGCAGATCGTCTTCGGAGACGCCGAGACGCTGCATCCGGTCGAGAAGCTCTTTTTCTTTTTCGATGGAGACAGGCATCAGGCGATGGGCAGGGCCGATGGCCTGCCCGAATTTTGAGTGATGAATTGCAGTATTCTTGATTTTTAATTCAACACTCAACACTCATAACTCAGCCTGTAGGCTGCAGGCTATAGGTTGTAGATCTTTTCCCCGACGAAATTGATCCAGTGCTGCCTCAGGACTTCCGTGGCTTCCTCGATTTTGTCCACACCGAGGATCAAGATGGTTTCCTTGCCGAGACGATCGATGGTCGTGTAGATGTAGTGAATGTTGATCTCGGCGTCCCGAAGGGGCTTGACGATGGCATTCATGCCGGCGGGGTGAAAGGGGACTTCGACGGCCAGCACCGCCGAGACATCCAGGTTGAAACGGAAGCTCTTGAGGACAGAGACGGCTTTCTGGGGGTCGTTGACGACGAGGCGGACGGTGCTCACCTCGTCGACACTGGCGGCCGAGATCGCCTTCGTACTGATGCCCTCCTTGTCCAGGAGGTCGACGAGTCTTGCCAATGCGCCGGGCACGTTGTCGAGCTGAACGGAGATCTGCAGGACCGCCATCTCTTCTCCTCCTACACGAGGGATCCCATGAAATCGCAACCGGCCTCGAAGGCCTTCCTGTTGACTTCGAGGACCGATTTCTTCCGCTCCCCCATGATCGTCTTGAGGCTCTGCAAGTACACCTCCGGCTTGACGAGGCCCGTCTTCCTCAAGAAGGCTCCGATCATGACGATATTCTGGACCCGCAAGTTTCCGAGGGCCGTGGCGATCTCGCCGGCGGGGATCTCGTAAACCGTCACATCCGTGCGGCCCGGCCGGTTCTTGATGATGGAGGAATTCAGGTAAAAGGTGCCGCCCGAGGCGATCCTGTTCTGGAAGGTCGTCATCGAGGGGTTGTTCATGATCACGAGGTTGTCCGGTTCCGAGGCGATGGGCGATGCGATCTCCTCATCGGAGACGGCGACGGTGCAGTTGGCCGTTCCCCCGCGGACCTCGACCCCGTAGGACGGCAGATAGGTGACGTGGTAACCCTCGTTCATCGCCGCATGGGCGAGGCTGTAGCCCATCATGAGGACACCCTGCCCGCCGAAGCCGGCAAAGATCGTCTTGATCAGCATCCGTCAGGACTCCCCTTTCCCCCGTCTTTGATCACGCCGAGAGGGAACTCCTTCGCCATGACCTCGTCCACCCACCTGCAGGCCTCCACGGGGCTCATCTTCCAGTTCGTGGGACACTGCGACAGAACCTCCACCAGCGAAAACCCGAGGCCGTCCCTCTGGTACTGGAAAGCCTTCCGGATGGATCGACGGGTGCGCAGGATGTTCGCCGGGGAATTGACGGCGCAGCGCTCGACGTATTTCACGCCCTCGAGCGTGGCGAGGATCTCGCTCATCCGGATCGGGTGGCCGTCGAGGGCCGCGTTTCTTCCCGGCGGAGAGGTCGTCGAAACCTGTCCGAGCAGGGTCGTGGGCGCCATCTGCCCCCCCGTCATGCCGTAGACGGCGTTGTTGATGAAGATGACGGTGATGTTCTCGCCCCGGTTCGCCGCATGCAGGGTCTCGGCCGTGCCGATGGCGGCGAGATCCCCGTCTCCCTGGTAAGAGAAAACCATCCGGTCGGGTAGGATGCGTTTGATGCCCGTGGCGACGGCGCAACCCCGGCCATGGGGGGCTTCCAGCATGTCGATGTCCAGGTAATTGTACGCGAGCACCGCGCAACCCGCGGGGGGAACACCGATGGCGATGCCCCGGATTCCCATTTCGTCGATCACCTCGGCGACGAGCCTGTGAAGGATGCTGTGACCGCATCCGGGGCAGTAGTGAAAGACGGCGTCTTTCAGGGATCGGGGTCTTTCGAATACCTTCTTCATCGTCGTCACCGATGGAATCATCGGATTCTTCATGCGGTGTGGTTCCTGGTCTTGTACTGAAGCGCGATGACCTTCGCGAGTTCCACCGGCGTGGGGACAACGCCTCCCGGCCGCCCGTAGAACTGAACGGATCCCCTGCCGCAGAGGGCCATGTGGACGTCTTCCAGCATCTGCCCCGTGTTCATTTCGAAGACGAGGAATTTTCCGACGCGCTCCGCTTCGGCCTTGATCGCCTCCGACGGGAAGGGCCAGAGCGTGATGGGCCGGATGAGCCCGACCCTGAGGCCCATCTCCCGGGAGCGCTTGATGGCGCCCTTGGCGATTCTGGCCGCCGTCCCATAGGCAACGAGGATCAAATCGGCGTCTTCCGTTTTGAATTTTTCATATCGGACTTCGCGTTCACCGATGACCTGATACTTCCGGTACAGCTTCCAGTTGTGTTCCTCCATGCTCAGGGCGTCCAGGATGAGCGCCCGGATGAACCGGCTTTTTCCGTCCCCGCAGCCCTTGAGGACGTATTTCTCGTCATAGCTCCGGGGTTTCGGCTTCCTGAAGGAGATCGGCTCCATCATCTGGCCCATCATGCCGTCGGCGAGAATGAGGACGGGGGTGCGATAACGGTCGGCCAGGTCGAAGGCATCCATGGTGAGATCGGCCAGTTCCTGGACGGACGCCGGGGCGAGAACGATGGTCCGGTAGTCCCCGTGGCCGCCGCCGCGGGTGGCCTGGAAGTAGTCCCCCTGCGAGGGCAGGATGTTGCCGAGGCCGGGGCCGCCGCGCATGATGTTGACCACGACGGCGGGAAGTTCGTCGGCGGCGAGGGCGGAGATGCCCTCCTGTTTCAGGGAGATCCCCGGGCTCGATGAGGATGTCATGGCCCGGGCCCCGGCCGCAGAGGCGCCCAACACCATGTTGATGGCCGCGATCTCGCTTTCGGCCTGGATGAAGACGCCGCCTTCCACCTTACGCATGTGCTCCGCCATGTATTCCGTCAACTCGTTCTGCGGGGTGATGGGGTAGCCGGCGTAGAAACGGCATCCCGCGCGGATGGCCGCTTCCCCGATGGCCCGATTGCCCTGGATGAGTATCCTATGCACGGTAAACCTCGATGGCGACTTCCGGGCAGATCGTGGCACAGAGGGCGCAGCCCGTGCAGCCCTCGTTGGGCCGGAAGACGACGGGGTGGTATCCCCTCGAATTGAGTTCCTCCGTGGGGTTGATCAGGCTCCTCCGGCAGGCCCAGATGCACAGGTGACATTCCTTGCAGCGTTCCCGGTTGATGGTGATGTAGGCCTTCATGGAAAATCAACGACTCCCTGGAGCTGGAATGAACGCAACGACGCGAATAAAAGCGCGAACGGCGAGGAAAGTCAAGCACATTTTGGCTTTCGATGAACCGAAGCCTTTCCCCCTTCCGGGAGGCGTCCTTCCTTGACTTGCTTCGGCGGGCTGGTGTAGATTGACGGGTAAAATGCGTCCTGTGAGCATACCCGGTTCCGAAACGGATTCCCTGATCTCACCGCATTGCCCGACCCCTATGTTCAACGCCCATCTGATCAACGATCCTTTCGGGGATCCCGGCGTTTACGTCGAATTCAAGTTCCGGAGAGAGACCCTCTTCTTCGATCTCGGGGATCTTCACGAATTGGTTCCGCGCGTCATCCTCAAGGCCACCCAGGTCTTTGTCTCTCACACCCACATGGACCATTTCATCGGTTTCGACCAGATGCTCCGGCTTTGCCTGGGCCGGGACAAGCACCTCTCCCTCTTCGGCCCCCCGGGATTCATTGCGCATCTGGAGAGCAAGCTCGGTGCGTACACCTGGAATCTCGTCGAGAATTACGAAAATGACTTCGAGCTCCTCGTGACGGAAATCCACCCCGATGGCAGGGCGCGGCGGCGTTACCGCTGCCAGGAGGCCTTCCGGGCCGGTGACGCGATGGAGGAGAAGGTGACCTTTGACGGCCTCGTGACGGAGGCGCCCCATTACAGGGTTCGCGCCGCCTTCCTCGACCACAAGATCCCCTGCCTGGCCTTTTCCCTCGAGGAAAAGAGACGGATCAATGTCCGGAAGAACGTCCTGATGGAGATGGGCCTTCCCGTCGGGGCCTGGCTGGTGGATTTCAAAAACCGGATCCTGAACGACGAACCCGACGACACCGCCATCCGGGCTTGGTGGAAAGACGAGGAGCGCAGGGTGGTCGAGAGGGTCTTCCGGCTCGGCGATTTGAGGGACCGGGTCGTCAAGGTCACGCCCGGTCAAAAGATCAGTTACGTCTCAGATGCGGTCTACAGCGAGGAGAACGCCCGCCGGATCATCGATCTCGCCCACCGATCGGATATCCTCTTCATCGAGGCCTGTTTTCTCGAGGAGGACAGAGACAGGGCGGCGGAGAAGTATCATCTTACGGCGAAGCAGGCGGGGATGCTGGCAAGACGGGCCGAGGCGAAGAGAATGGTCGTCTTCCACTTCTCTCCGAAATACAAGGGCTTCGGCCATCTCCTCGTCGACGAAGCAACCCAGGCGTTTCAGGAAGAGGGAGCATGGGGGTAACGGACGATGGGGATATGGTATGAAAATTCTGGATATGAATTCTCCTGACCCATTATCCCATCATTCCAGCGATTCCCTATAACTTTTCGATCTGGAACCCCTTGATCTCGATCGCCACGGAGCGCTGCAGCATGTCGATCGAGATGACGAAGAGGTCTTTTTTCAGATCCGTGCGGATGACGACCCCCTCGATGCCCCTGAAGGGCCCGTCGGTGATCCTCGCCCCTTCGCCCACCTTCGGATAAGAGTAGTGCTGGATCTCAACCTTCGACTCGATCAGGCGTTTGATCGCGTCGATCTTCTCATCGGGCACGGGGATGGGCTCCCCGCCCCGGGGTCTTCCCAGGATCTTCACCACGCCGAAGGTCTTGAGGATCTCGAGCCTCGTGTTGTTGTCGACGACGGGGAGTTCCACGAAGAGATATCCCGGGAACATGGGGACCTGGATTCTCTTCCTTCGATCCTTCCGCCGGCTCCACACCTCGATCATGGGGAGAAAGGCGTGAATCGATTTCTGGGTCAGCCCGAGACAGACCTTTCCCTCGTGCCGACTCCTTGTATGCACGGCATACCAAGCCATCGCGCCGTATGATCATCCTTTCTCCGTGTGGATCCGTCGACGGTTCCTTCCGCCGTTCTCTGCGGCGGCGGCCGCCGCCGTCTTCACTCTCGTGTCCATGACGATGTCGTCGCCGATCCGCATCACCTTCCGGATCTCGAGACCGATCGCCCCGTCGAGGTCGTCGATACCGAGATCGCCCACCGCCTCGATGCCCTTCCCGAGGACCTTCGGCGCCGTCACCGTCACCAGTCGATCCACCAGGCCCGCCGCGAGGAAAGCCGTGATGACCCCCGACCCCCCCTCGACGAGGACCGAGGAGATGCCTTCCCGGGCGAGGGTTTTCAGGAGCTGCCGGAGGTCGACGTGCCCGTCGGCATCCCGTTCGACGACACGGACATCCACGCCCCGGTCTTCGAGTTGTTTTCGCTTTCCCCTTCGGGCGGCCGCCGTCGTGAAGATCGTCGTTTTCGCCCGGTCCTGGTCGGAGCACACCTTCGAGGAGAGAGGAAGCTGCAGGGTGGAGTCGATGATCACCCGACGGGGATTCCGTCCCCTCACCAGCCGGCAGGTAAGCTCCGGATCGTCCCTCTCGACCGTGCCGGCGCCGACGAGGATGCTGTCGTGGAGGCTTCGCAGGCGATGGGCGAATTTCAGCGACGGCGGTGAGCTGATCCATCGGGAGCGGCCCGACCGGGTGGCGATCCTCCCGTCGAGGGTCTGCGCGTATTTCACGGTGACGAAGGGATAGCCGGTGGTCATGTACTTGAAGAAGACTTCGTTCAGCTGCCGGCACTCCCGCTCGAGGACCCCCGTGGTGACCTCGATGCCCCGTCGCCTGAGGAGGCGGATGCTTTTCCCCGAAACCAGAGGGTTGGGGTCGACCGATCCGACAACGACCCTCGAGGGCTTTGCTTCCAGGATCCGGTCCACGCAGGGCGGGGTTTTCCCGAAGTGGCCGCAGGGCTCGAGGGTGATGTACAAGGTCGTGCCCCGAAGGCTGCCCGGCGCCTTTTCGATCGCCTCGATCTCGGCGTGCCGTCCGCCGTACTCCCGGTGGTAGCCCCGGCTGATGACGCGGCCTCTCCGGACGATGAGCGCGCCGACCATGGGGTTGGGACTGGTGCGACCCGCGCCCTTCGCCGCGAGAAGCAGGGCCTCCCTCATGTAGGATTCGTCCCGAGAAGAAGGTTTTCCCGACGATTTCGGCATCATGCTGGAATGCAACTTGCAGTTTTTCGTTTTCCGGGATCGCCCCGGAGGGGCCCCGAGGCATTCGACGTTTATATACTGAATCTGGGGGAAGCTGTAAAGTTCGATTCGGGTCGAGCCGGGTCTCCGGCGGTGAATATTCTCTTGAGGTCCGTGGGGATCCTGTTATAAAGAAACCGTCTTCGCCGGCTCGCCGGCAGGGGCCGAGAACATCCGATAGGAGTCGAGAATGAAAGGTATTGTGCTTGCGGGCGGTCTCGGGACGCGCCTCTACCCTCTGACGAGGGTGACGAACAAGCATCTGCTTCCCGTATACCGGGAGCCCATGATCTATTATCCCATCCGGACTCTCGTCAACGCGGGGATCAAGGACATTCTCATCGTCACCGGCGGGAACAACGCCGGGGATTTCCTCAGGCTCCTGGGAAACGGAAGCGAGTTTGGGCTCAAACACCTGAACTACACCTACCAGGAGGGAGAAGGGGGGATCGCGGCGGCACTGGGTCTCGCACAGCACTTCGCCGACGGTGGGAAGATCATGGTCGTGCTGGGAGACAACATCATCGAGAAGAATGTCCGGAAGGCCGCCGAGGCCTTCGAACATCAGGAACGGGGCGCAAAGGTCATCCTCAAGGAGGTGCCGGATCCGCAGCGCTTCGGTGTGCCCGCCTTCGAGAACGGACGGATCGTACGGATCGACGAAAAGCCGGCGGTGCCGGCTTCTCCTTACGCCGTCATCGGCATCTATATGTACGACGGGTCTGTCTTCGACGTCATCCGGACGCTGAAGCCCTCTCAGCGGGGGGAGCTCGAGATCACCGATGTGAACAACCACTATATCCGCGAGGGGACGCTCACCTGGGAGGTCCTGGACGGCTGGTGGAGCGATGCGGGGACCTTTGAATCCCTCCAGTACGCCGGGAACATGGTGGCGAAGACGGGAGCGAACAAGCTGGATTGACGTCATGCGTCAATCCAGCGGCATAGGGCTCAAGGCTAAAGGCAGAGACAAATCTTTCTTTTCCTTTTGCCCTAAGCCTTCAGCCATCAGCCGATGAGGGTTATATGATCGATGGCGTTCTGATAAAAAAATTGCGGGTCATCCCCGACGAGCGGGGGAGGCTCATGGAGATCCTTCGGAGGGACGACGAGTTCTTCACGCAGTTCGGCCAGGTCTACATGACCACCGCCTATCCCGGCGTCGTCAAGGCCTGGCACTATCACAAGGTGCAGTCGGACAACATGGCGGTGATCCAGGGAATGATGAAGATCGTTCTCTATGACAGCCGCAGGGAGTCGAAAACCTTCGGGGAGATCAACGAAATCTTCGCGGGCCTCCACAATCCCGTCCTCGTCCACATCCCTCCCCTGGTTTACCACGGCTTCAAGTGCATTTCGACGGAGGAGGCCGTCGTCATCAATGTCCCCACGGAGGCCTACCGTTACCGGGAACCCGACGAGTACCGCGTCGATCCCCACACGAAGGACATCCCCTACGACTGGAGCCGGAAGGACGGCTGATGAAAAGGCGGAACGCAGCCTGGGGGCGCTCGGCCGGGTGCCGATGGGATCCCCCGGGTGAGGGACTTCCGTTTTGAGAGGTATCGTTACTGGATGGATCTGTTCTGGGCGTCATTCTTCTTCGTCGTCGGGGCCTGCATCGGAAGCTTTCTGAATGTCTGCATATGGCGTCTGCCGCAGGAGAAGTCCATCATCTTCCCCGCTTCACACTGTCCCGCATGCGGCCATGCCATCCGCTGGTTCGACAACATTCCCATCCTGAGTTACCTGTTCCTCCAGGGGAAATGCCGAGACTGCGGGGGAAGGATATCGGTGCAATACCCCCTGGTGGAAGCGCTGACGGCGGTTCTCTCCCTCGTGCTGTACCTGAAGTACGGCCTTTCGTGGCAGTACGCCGCTGCCTTCACCTTTGCCTGTGCACTGATCGTCGTCACGTTCATCGACCTGGAGCATCAGATCATCCCTGATGTCATCACCCTCCCGGGGATCCCGATCGGTCTCCTCCTGGCCGTGTTCGTCATGGGCATCCCCCTTCTCGATTCCGCCCTCGGCATCATCATCGGCGGGGGGTTCCTCTATCTCGTCGCCGTGGTCTACCAGTATTTGACCCGGCGCGAGGGCATGGGGGGAGGGGACATCAAGTTGCTGGCCATGATGGGGGCCTTTCTCGGCTGGAAATCCCTGTTCTTCATCGTCTTCATGAGCTCCCTTCTCGGCGCGCTGGTCGGTGTCGCCGTCCTGATGATCCAGCGCAGGGGGTTCAGGGCCGCCATCCCTTACGGGCCCTTCCTGTCCGCCGCCGCCGTGGGTTACCTCTTCTGGGGGGAACTCTTCATGACCCTCATGTTGACGGGCGGTCTTTCCCGATGAAAAACACAGCCGTGAATCCTCTCCGGATTTTTGCCCGGGGTCCATCCGGTTGATCGAACGAAATGCCGGGCTGAAGGCAAAGGGCCAAGGGCCCCATCCGGCAACCAACCTCCGGCTGCGATCCACCGCTTTCGAATTCTTCTTTTTTCCCCTCAAGAAATTCCCGGTGATTCCGATATAACTCTCGAGGAAAGATTCTCTCTCGATATTTATAAGAACGGAATATCATTGAGATTCATCTCACTCAAGGCCTGACAAGGGCAAACCACCCGAAAGGGTGGGGCGCAAAGCCACTGGCCTAAGTCCGCCAAGGGTGGATAAGGTGGCAGGGTTGCCGGGCGAGTCTGGCACCTCTCATCGGTCGCGATGGATGTGCTTCACGCGCCCTCGGAAGCTGCGGAGGTGCTCTGGTGCTGCTGTTTCGTCTCTCTCGGGTGCTCACGTCGATCCTCTCTGTCGCTTCCCGGCTTCCGGCATTTCCTGCCGCCTTGTTCATATCCTCATAGATTGAAGTCCTTTTCTTCCATGGCCGGGTTGATGACACGGCATGGTTTTTGCTCGGTTTCTTGTTCCGGGCGGGGTGCGCTCCGGGTCATCGGATATCGCGTTGGGTCGGGTATGAAAAGATTGAGATCGTTCAATACGCAGGGGTTTACGGTCGTAGAACTCGTCACGGCGATCGCCCTCTTCTCGATTCTCTGCCTCCTGGCCGTCCCCCAGTTTCTGCGATTTGCCGAAAACGGAAACCTGCGGTCCGCCACGCGGGACATCACCTCCGACATCATGAACATGAGGGAAACGGCTGTTTCGAGGGGCGCCCAGTGCTCGATCACGTTCGACACGGGGGCCAATAACTACACCCTAACCACACCCGACGGGAACATGACCAAGACGCCTTCCAACGTCAGTCCGGACATCGTCATCACCAACGCCGGTTTTTTCGGGGGTAACCCGAACGCCATCACCTTCCATCCCAGGGGCACCACGACGAACGGGACGCTGACGCTTCGCAACGCCCGCGGCTCGACGGCGACGATTACGGTCAACATTACGGGAAGGACCTATGCTCAATTCAATATGCAATAAGAGGGGGATCACACTGATCGAGGTCATGATCGCCGCCCTCATCACGGCCGTGGGCATCATGGCGCTCATCTCCATGCACCCGACGGCCTGGCGGGCCTCGGGCCGGTCCGATCTCATGGGGAGGGCCGCGGGGATCCTCCACGAGGAACTCGAGACCCAGGAGATGATGATCATGAACCCCTGCAACCCTCTGCCCGTCGGAGGGACCCGAAATGTTTTCACGAGCGGCGGGGGTGCCGCGCAGCCGGGGGATTTTCAGTACACGGTGCAGACGAACATCACGGATAACGGGGCAGGGCTCTGGATGGTGACGGTGCGGGTGACCTGGCCCGGCAACAACAACGGGATCGCCGAGACGATCTTCGTCACGCGCCAGGAGCGTTTCCGGTTCCCCGAGGGGTGCATATGAAAAGGAATGAAAAGGGCTTCACGCTCGTCGAACTCCTCGCCACGATCGGCGCGGGCCTGATCCTCCTCGCCGCCATCGCAACGGCCGTGACCTTCGGTTACCGCTCCTCCGTGGCCGTGGAGCGCAAGGTCACGGCGGTGGAGGACGCCCGGGCGGCCCTGGAGCTCATGTCCACCGAGATCCGGATGGCCTCCTACAACCCGAACTTCGCCGCGAATCCATGGGCACCCCGCTGCGAGGGGACGGGGGCCGTCGAGGCGTACCGGGGGATCCAGGAGGCGACGGCAAGAGACATCACCGTCCAGATGGACATCGGCGAGAGCTCCCTCATCGGCGACAGCGCCAACGAGATCATCCGCTATTCCTACGATGTCGCGAATCAACGCATCACCCGGAGCACGAACTGCGGCGGCGCGCAGCCCTTCCTGGGAGACACCGCCGCCAGCGGGAACCCGAGGACGACCCTGGTGATCAACAACGACCTGAACGTCCCGGTCTTTCGTTATTTCGACGGCTCCGGCGCCGAGATCCCGGCGGCGAGCCTTCCGGCGAGAATCCCCGATATCCGCCGGATCGACATCACCCTCGCCGTTGACACGGAGCATGTGGACCCGAACTCGAACCAGCGTAGACGGCTCATCTACTCGACCAGCGTCATCCCGAGGAATCATGCGCCGGCCATGTGAGAGAATGTCTTTTCCGGGAGGTTTGTCAATAATGAAGTCGCAGCGGGGCATCGCGCTTGTCGTGGCGCTTCTGGCCAACGTCATCCTTCTGGCCGTGGGGGTCCTGGCCATTCATCTCTCCACGAAGGACATCCGTGCGAGCTTCGCCGTCGTGGGGGACAAGAAGGCCTTCGCCGCCGCCGAGGCCGGTATCCACCGGCTGGCGACGAGCTTCGATCCCGCGACCATAAATCAGCAGGCGCAGGCCGACGTCGTGGTCAACCCGGCCGTGGACCCCAATTCAAGATACACGATTTTCCAGCCCACGCAGCCGGCGTCGGGTCCGGCCGTCATCCGGCTGACGGGCTACGCCATCTCGGGCGGCCAGCAGTGGGGGCAGGAGCGGTTCGTCGCCAGAGTCAGGGGGGAGAATACCGCCTACAACAGCCGGGTCGAGGTCGACCTCGGCCTGGGATTCGGCCCCATCGAGATGAGCACCATGTACAGGTAGGAGGAACGGGGATCATGGATCGGATGAAAATCACACTCGCCTTCTTCATTTCTCTTGCGCTTCTCTTCTGTCCACCCGCCCGCGCCGATGAAACGGATCTCTTCACCACCGTTGCGCCGGACGCCCTGATCCTGATCGATCAATCGGGGAGCATGAACTGGACGCCCGCCGGCCGCACGATGTACGTCGCGGAAGGCGCAACCTGTGCGAGCGACGTCCCCCACTATGCAAGCTCCGGCCCCGGTCACACGCAGAAATGCGACAATATCCCCTATTACCCGATCACCTCCGTGCCGCGCTGGGGGGACGCGAACTGCAACGGACCCTTTTACCTCACCTCCGGGGGCGACCACACGACGGACTGCAGCCGCATCGCCATCACCCGAAGGGCGCTCTTCGACCTTCTCGACGACACCGACAACGGCACGATCGACAAGTACGATGAAAAGAGCATGAACGTCCGGTTCGGTTACATGCGCTTCTACAACTGCGGGTCCGACGATACGGGCGGCAGCTGGACGAGCGGATGCAACGTGCTCCTGCGGGAGATCGGGACAAGCTACAGCCGGATCTACTGCGACAGTGCGAACTCCTGCACCCCGTCGAGTTCCGGCAGCAACAGCATCAGCAGCGCCCTGGCCTACAACGGCACCGCCCTCGTCTCCGCCCTGGACGAGGCGAAACTCTACTACGACTACCAGAAATCTTCGGACCCCGCCAGGGAGTGCCGCCAGAAGTTCGTCATCCTCATCTCCGACGGGGAGGACACCTGGTCCTGCAACGGCGGCTCCGGCTGGTGGGGCGGGGCGAACGACAAGCAGCCCGATCAGTACAAGAGGCGCCGGGCGTCCGTGAGCAAGGCCAAGGCCCTCGCCGACGCCGGCTACAAGGTGTTCGTCGTGGGTTTCGGCGCCGACATGCCGAACCGTGCCAAGAACACCCTGAACTGGATGGCCTATTACGGCGGCACGGACAACCCCCTCGTGGAAAATTCCGGCAACACCGGCGGTTACAACCCGGCGGCGACGAGCGCCTGCGAGGAGTCGCCCTACTGCAGCCGTGACGCCCCCGACGGCCAGTATTACTACGCCTGCGTGAACAGTTCATCCGATCCGACGCCCCTTCATGACCCCAGCGAGGCGAACCTGTCGGGCTACGCCTTCATGGCGGAGTCGGCCTCTCAGCTCACGGAAGCCCTCGCCAGGGCGATCGACGTCATCCGGGAAGCGACCTACTCCTTCTCCCAGGCCTCCGTCGCTTCCTCCAGGCTCGTCGATGAGAACTTCCTCTACGAAGGGTCGTTCCAGCCCATCAACGGCGATCCCTTCTGGCTGGGACACCTGAAGAAGTACCAGATCAACCCCGACGGCACCGTGGGCGGCCTGATCTGGGATGCCGGCGAGGTCCTCCGGAACAGGAGCGCCAGCAGCCGGAACATCTGGACGCTCATCGGCGGCTCCCTTCGGCCGTTCGACACCACCAACATCACACCCGCCCATCTCGGTGTTTCGACGGCCGCCCAGCGCGACGCCATCGTCGGTTACTTCCGGGGCGAGGACACCTACAACCCCGATTACTGGAAACTGGGCGATGTCTTCCGGGCCACCCCGATCAACATCGGGACGCCCTCGCCCTATTTCTTCGACATCCGGGACGAGAACCACGCCTTCGACGCCTTCCGGGAGAGCCACGAGAGGTCGTCGGCGAACGGCCTTCGATTGATCGTGACGGGCGCGAACGACGGCCAGCTCCACGCCTTCAGGACGGGAAGCGGCGAGGAGGCCTGGAGCTTCATCCCTCCCAATCTGCTCACGAAGCTCCAGAACGTCGCCCATGCGACCCACCCCACCTCACTCGGCCATCAGTACTTCGTCGACGGTCCCGTCACCGTGGCCGACGCCTGGCTGGGGACGGGTACGGGCACTTCGAAATATCCCAATGAGTGGCGGACGATCCTGATCTCCGCCGAGGGCAGGGGCGCGGGAACCCGTCTCTGGTGCGCGACGGGAGGCTGCGATTCCGGCTGCGTCGCCACCTACAACGCCGCGACGAGCCCCTATTACTGCGGCTACTGGGCCCTCGACGTGACGAATCCCTTGAGTCCGAGCTATCTGTGGCACCTCGGCTTCAACGGCCCGGCCGGGGCGGCCCCGGCGCCCTATCTCGGCGATCCCTGGAGCAAGGCCTACGTGGGCCGCGTCAGGGTGGGCAACGCGGAAAAGTGGGTCGGCTTCATCGGCGGAGGCTACAACGGCGGCGACTGCGCCGGCGGCGGCCAGTGCGACACGCGAGGGAAGGGGTTCTTCGTCGTGGACCTGCAGAACGGGGATATCCTCTGGAGCTACACCATGGCGAACAACGCCGACATGGTCTACAGCCTCACCGGGTCCCCCGCCATCGCCGACACCGACAACGACAACTTCATCGACACGGCCTACATCGGCGACCTGGGGGGGAATGTCTGGCGCTTCAAGTTCTGCTCGGCCGGCGACCCCGATTACTGCAGCCACGGGAACTGGCAGGGCGGCAAGCTCTTTTCCTCCTCCTCCGGGGTCATCCGGCCGATCTACACGACACCCACAGCGGCCGTGGATCAGCGCGGGCAGCTCTGGGTCTATTTCGGCACGGGGGACAAGATGGATCCCACGGCCGCGAACGCCCAGGAGAAGTTCTATGCCGTGAAGGACTCCGACCGGACGTCCACCTACACGATCAACAGCCTGGAGAACATCACGACGGGCACTTACACCGACGGCGCGAACAAGCACGGCTGGTACATCAACCTCGCGGGATCGGGGGAGAAGATCCTCGCCGACCCGACGGTCTTCGGCAACGTGGCCTACTTCACGACCTATACGCCCCCCTCCGGCGGTGACCCCTGCTCGCAGGCCGGCACGGCCAAACTCTACGCCGTCAACTATGTCAGCGGCGGCGGCATCCTCGGCGGCGGCCGCAGCATGGAAATCGGCATCGGCATGCCCACGGCCCCGGTCCTGTCCTTCAAGCCCGGCGGCAGCGGCAGTCCAGACCTCTACGTGACCGTCAGCGGCGGAAGCGGTCAGAACGCGAGCACCCTTCGCGCTCCCATGAACCCCCCGACACTCGCGAACCGCACCAACATCCTCTACTGGCGCGACCGGAGGCTCCAGTAAATTCCGGCGTGATCCCCTCGGCGGGAATCACCGCCTTCTCACCCCAGCCGGAAGGGCGGGGACCCTCGAAGGTCCCCGCCTTTCTTTTCCCCTCCGCCCGATCTCCTGCCGTCTTTGGGGAAGCGGCCTCTTTGCCGTTCGGGTTCCGGAGACCGAAATCAGCAAGAAACCGCTCGAAATCCCGCGATTTAGGTTCATGAAAAAACTTGACTTCCAGGGCCGATCCATATAGTGTTACGCACGATTCCGGTTTCCGAATCCGGGTTTGCTCCCGTGACGCCGACGGTGCCCGGATCGGGCGAAAGGCGCAAGGAGTCAATGAAGGTTGGCCGTCAGGCCAACTTTTTTCTTATCCGCTGCGGAAAGGACGCGATGAGACATCGTCTGCTGGACATGTTGAGAAGATCCCTCGAGGCATGCACGGCCGCGGGGATCCTGGACGCAGGGGATCTCCCCTTCATCGAGCTGGAGGCCCCGAGGGAGGAGGCTCACGGGGACTACGCGACCAACGTGGCCATGATCCTTGCCTCCCGGGTGAAGAAGAATCCCCGGAAGATCGCCGAGAGCATCCTTCAGAAACTGGACGACCGGGGCGGGATCCTCCAGAAGGTCGAGATCGCCGGCCCCGGGTTCATCAATTTCCGGCTCAAGGAAGACGTCTGGGCCGCGCTCCTCGAGGAGGTGGAAAAACGGGGTGACCGTTACGGCCGCTCGGACCTCGGCCGGGGCCGGAGGGTCATGGTGGAATTCGTGAGCGCCAACCCCACGGGACCCCTCCACGTGGGACATGCCCGGGGGGCCGTGATCGGGGACGTCGTCGCCAACATCCTCGCGGCCTCCGGGTACTCGGTGACGCGGGAGTATTACGTAAACGACGTCGGCAACCAGATGAACAACCTCGGGCGGTCGGTCTATTACCGGTATCTCGAGCTCCAGGGGGTGAAGGTCGATTTCCCGGCGGATTGCTACCAGGGGGGCTACATCCGGGACCTGGCCCGGGAGATTCTCGAGAGAGAGGGCGGCCGCTACCGGGCTGCGGGCAGCGAGGAAGAGGTCATCCCGTTTTTCACGGACTACGCGGCCCGGTCCATCATGGCGGGCATCCAGGAGGATCTGAGGGTTTTCGGCGTCGTCTTCGACGTCTACTTCAGCGAGAAGGAACTCTACAAGGACGACGGTGTGGCGAAACTGCTGGAGGAGTTGAAGCGGCGGGGGCTGATCTACGAGGCGGACAATGCCACGTGGTTCCGCTCGACGGCCTTCGGAGACGAGAAGGACCGAGTCGTGGTCCGGGAGAACCACACGCCCACGTATTTCGCCGCCGACATCGCCTACCACCAGAGCAAGTACGCCCGCGGGTTCGATCTCCTCATCGATGTCTGGGGTGCCGATCACCACGGGTACATCCCCCGGGTGTACGCCAGCATCGAGGCCTTCGGACACAAGCGGGAGACGCTGAAGATCATCCTCGTCCAGCTCGTCAGCCTCCTGCGCCGGGGGAAACCCGTGGCCATGTCCACCCGGGCCGGCGAGTTCGTGACCCTGCGGCAGGTCGTGGACGAGGTGGGCAGGGACGCGGCGCGCTACCACTTCATGATGCGGCGGTCCGACAGCCACCTCGATTTCGACCTCGACCTGGCGAAGCGGCAGTCGAATGAAAATCCGGTCTACTATGTTCAATACGCCCACGCCAGGATATCGAGCATCCTGCGGACGGCCCGGGAGAAGGGGATGGCGATGCCGGCCTTCGCTGAAATCGACCCGGCGTTGCTCACGCTCCCCGAGGAGATCACCCTCATCAAGAGCGTCATCCGGTACCCCGAGGTCGTCGAGGCGGGCGCCCGGGCGCTGGAGCCGCACCGCCTGACCTTTTATCTAAACGATCTCGCCGGCACCTTTCACAGCTATTACAACAAGAACCGGGTCATCTCGGACGACCCCGCCCTGAGTCGGGCCCGGCTCTATCTCGTCGGCTGCATCGGTCAGGTCCTGCGCAACGCCCTGGCGCTTCTCGGCGTCACGGCGCCGGAAAAAATGTAGGGGGCGGGTCGCCATGGAATACCGCAAAAGGGATTTCGAACTGAGGCTCGGCAAGCTGGGAGTGGTGCTCTTCACGCTCGGGATCTCCTGTCTTCTGCTGGCCTCGTTCATCTTCGGCGTCATGGTGGGAACGAACATCGAGAGCGCCCCGGAGGACATCGCGAACACGATCCCCCGGCTGATCCAGAAGCGGATCGCGAAAGCCCCCGAAGAAGGCGAGGTCCCGAAACCGGAGGGGGGTCCGCAGGTGGCGGCGAAAAAGACACTGCCGGCGGAGAAGGACGACTTCAAGCTTTCCTACTTCGACACCCTGACGAAGAAGTCCGACGCCGCCGGGCCGTCGGTGGAACGCAAGGAGAGGAAGGAGACGCCCCAGAAGGCCGCGGAGAAAGCCCAGGCGGTGAAGGGTCGATTCATCCTCCAGGTCGTCTCCCTGCAGGACCGGGCGAGAGCCGAGGAGATCAGGGGAGAGCTGATCCAGATGGGTTATGACCCTTTCGTGGACGTTGCCGACATCCCCGGCAAGGGGAAGTGGTACCGGGTGAAGCTCAAGGGGTTTGAGACCCGGGAGGATGCCCGCCGGGTCGCCCTCGAGATCGAACGGAAACTCAAGGGGGTGCAGTGTCTCGTTGCACCCCAGGAAAGCGGATAGGGGTTCTGAAGGCATGTTTGAGGCCTTGACGGAAAAATTAGACCAGGTCTTCAAGAAACTGAGGGGCCGGGGCCGGCTCGATGAGGGGAACATCCGGGAAGCGCTCCGGGAAATCCGTCTGGCGCTCCTCGAGGCGGACGTCCATTTCAAGGTCGTCAAGGACTTCATCGAGGATGTCCGCGCCCGGGCCGTGGGACAGGAGGTGCTCGACAGCATCACGCCCGGCCAACAGGTCGTGAAGATCGTGCATGACCGCCTCGTGGAACTCATGGGAGGCCAGAGCCCCGCGGGCCTGAAGACCGCCAAGCAATTCCCCGCCTCCCTCATGCTCGTCGGATTGCAGGGATGCGGGAAGACGACGACGGCGGCCAAGCTGGCCCACCATCTCATGAGGCAGGGCAGGAGGGTCTACCTGGTTCCCGCCGACGTCTACAGACCCGCGGCGATCGAGCAACTGAAGGTTCTCGCCGGTCAGATCGGCGCGGGCGTTTTCGACGCCCGCAGCGACGACGACCCCGTCCGGATCTGCGCGGCGGCCCTCGCGGAGGCGCGCCGCAACGGTTACGACGTGATGATCATGGACACCGCCGGGAGGCTCCACATCGACGAGGAGATGATGGAGGAGCTGAGGAAGATCAAGGCGGCGGTGAACCCCTCGGAGATCCTTCTCCTGGCCGACGCGATGGCCGGGCAGGATGCCGTGGCGGTGGCGACGAAGTTCGACGAGAGCCTCGAGATCGACGGGGTGATCCTGACCAAGATGGACGGGGACGCCCGGGGCGGGGCGGCCCTTTCCCTCCGGGCCGTGACGGGAAAGCCGATCAAGTTCGTCGGCGTCGGAGAGAAGATCGACGCCCTCGAGGTCTTTCACCCCGATCGGATGGCGACGCGGATCCTCGGGATGGGCGACATCCTGGGGCTCGTGGAGAAAGCCCAGGCGGCCATGGACCTCGAGCAGGCCAGGGCCCTGGAAAAGAAGATCCGTAAGGACGAGTTCACCCTGCAGGATTTCCGGGACCAGCTGAGCCAGATGCGGAAGATGGGATCCCTCAGCGACATCCTCGGCATGATCATCTGCTTCGGCAAGATGAAGGCCCTCAAGAACATGGAGATCGACGAGAGCGAACTCACCCGGACCGCGGCGATCATCGATTCCATGACGATCCGGGAGCGCAGGAACCCGCAGATCATCGACGGTCAGCGGCGGAAACGGATCGCCCGCGGAAGCGGGACCACCGTCCAGGATGTCAACCGCCTGCTCAAGAATTACGCGGAGATGCGCAAGATGATGAAGAAGATGATGTCTAAAGAGGGTGCGAAGGCCCTGCGGAGGGGCCCCTTTCCCTTTCAAAAATAATATGTTTGAAAATTGAAAATGTTATGATAATTAGTAACTCTTTTAATAAAATGGGAGGAGATGGTCGTTTAAAATGGCAGTGAAAATCAGGTTGACGCGTGCAGGAAGCCGGAAAAAACCTTTTTACAGGATCGTCGTCGCCCGTTCCGAATCGCCCCGGGACGGCCGGTTCATCGAGATCCTCGGGAATTACGATCCGAAGAAAGACCCGCCGGAGTTGAACGTCAAGGAAGAGCGCGTTCGGGAATGGCTCTCGAAGGGAGCCGAACCGACGCTGACGGTTTCCCAGTTGCTGAAAAAGAAGGGGATCACCACTCAGAAGACCGAAGCCAGGACCGCGTAGCACCCGATCACAGAGTCGAACGCTCAGGATGGTTTGTCGTTTCCCGTCAACAGGTTTCCCTCAAACGAATCCAGGGGAGGTGGTCACGATGAAGGACTTGATCAAGTACATCGCTCAAGCGTTGGTCGACAACCCCGACAAGGTGGAGGTTTCCGAGGTTCAGGGAGAGCAGACATCCGTGATCGAGTTGCGAGTGTCCAAGGAGGACCTGGGTAAAGTCATCGGCAAACAGGGAAAAACGGCAAAGGCCATGAGAACGATCCTCAGTGCGGCGTCCGCCAAGGTGCACAAGAGAACCGTCCTGGAAATCATCGAATAGATGTTTCACGGAACATGGCGCTGTTTGAAATCGGCAAGATCGTCAGGTCGCAGGGGCTCGGCGGCGAACTGAAGGTGGCCTCCTACCTGGAAGCCGGGGAGATCCTCGACGGTCTCCAAGAGGCTTTTCTGAAGGAAGAAGGAGGGGGGTACCGGCGCTTCAGGGTCGAGAAGGCCTCGCGGCGGGACCGAAAATTCTTCTACTTGAAGCTGGAGGGGGTCAGCGATCGGGGAGCAGCATCGAAGCTGGTGGGGCAGGAGGTGTTTGCATCGACCCGGCTCCTGCCGCCCCTGTCCGAAGGGGAATACTACTGGCGGGACGTGATCGGTCTTCAGGTGATCGACGACGAGGGGGTGATCCTCGGTAGGGTGCAGGCCGTCTTCCCTGCGGGAAGCCACGATGTGTACGTCTGCGGCGGCGGGGAGAGAGAGATCCTGCTCCCGGCCGTGTCCGAGGTAGTCCGGAAGATCGATATCGAGAAAGGGCTGATGACCGTCCGACTGCTGAAGGGCCTTTAGACGGGAGGAAGATGATCTTTGACATCCTGACCCTCTTTCCCGAAATGTTCCAGTCCCCCCTGGAGAGCAGCCTGCTGAAGAAGGCCCGGGAAAAGGGATTGATCCGGGTCAACCTCCACAACATCCGCGATTATGCAGGCGGCAGGCACCGGGTCACCGATGATTACCCCTACGGAGGCGGTGCGGGGATGGTCCTGAAGGTGGAACCCGTCGCCGAGGCCCTGGACGCCCTTCGGCCGGAGAGGGGCGCAACGCCGGTCATACTCCTCACGCCGCAGGGCGAGGTCTTCAGCCAGAACATCGCCCGGGAGCTGGCAGCCCATTCCAGGATCATTCTGGTCTGCGGCCGCTATGAGGGGGTGGACGAGAGGATCCGGGAACACCTCGTCGACCGGGAGATCTCCATCGGGGATTACGTCCTGACGGGAGGGGAGCTTCCCGCCCTGGTGGTCGTCGATGCTGTTTCCCGACTGGTTCCGGGCGTGCTCGGCAACGTCGAGTCCCCGTCATCGGAGTCCCACGCGGAGCACCTTCTCGAGTGGCCCCAGTACACGAGGCCGAGCGAGTACCGCGGCTGGAAGGTGCCCGGGGTTCTTCTCGGGGGCCATCACAGGGACATCGAGGCGTGGAGACGGAGGGAGTCACTCAGGAGGACGCTCAGGAGAAGGCCCGACCTCCTCGAGAAGGCGGCACTTTCCGAAGCGGATCTGAAAATCCTCGAAGCCCTCAAGAAGGAAGGGTGAACGAGAAGTCATCCCATCGGCGCCGGATGATGCCCCGGCGTGTTTATGTCGCTCTTTTGCATTATCCCGTAAACGACCGGCGGGGAAGGGTCGTGACGACGGCCGTGACCAACCTGGACATTCACGACATATCGAGATCGTCCAGGACATACGGGGTTGAGCGGTTCTACGTCGTTACACCGATCGGGAGGCAGCAGGAACTCGTCCTGACGATCCTGCGCCACTGGCGCGAGGGGCCCGGCGCCACCATCAATCCTGAGCGGCGGGAGGCTTTCCTCCTGACGGAAGTGAGAGGTTCCCTGGACGAGGTGTTGGCCGACATATCGGAGAACACCGGATGTAGGGCCCGGATTGTCGTCACCGGGGCGGGTTTTTCCTCGGGGTTGACGGCGTATGGGGAACTGGGAAAGCGCATGGATGAAGGGGGCGATCCCTATCTGCTCGTCTTCGGAACGGGATCGGGGCTCGCCGCGGAGGTCGTGGAGCGGGCGGATTTCGTTCTGGAGCCCCTCCGGGGTGACGGAGAGTACAACCATCTCTCCGTGCGATCCGCCGTCGCCGTCGTGCTGGACCGCCTGTGCCGGGAGCGCCGGCGGCAGCCGTAACCGGTCGGGAGACGCCGCCGGGTTGAGGATCAGAATACACTGGACACACAAGGGAGGTTTTTTGCACCGATGGACATCATAGAAATGCTCGAAAAAGAACAGATGAGGGGGGATATCCCCGTTTTCAAGCCCGGCGACACCGTCAAGGTCTACGTCAAGATCGTCGAGGGGCAGAAGGAGAGGATCCAGGTCTTCGAGGGCGTCGTGACCCGCAGGAAGCGGGGCAACAGCCGCTCGACCTTCACGGTGAGGAAGATGTCCTACGGCGTCGGCGTCGAGAGGACTTTCCCGCTCCACTCCCCGGTCATCGACCGGATCGACGTGGTGAGCCGGGGAAAGGTCAGGCGCTCGAAGCTGTATTATCTGAGGGGGCGCCGGGGGAAAGAAGCGAAGATCAAGGAAGCAGAGTCATAGGCGAGCCGTTTCTCCGGAACCGGCCCCATCCGGCCGGTTCCAATTTTTTTGTGAACGGCCTCTGCACGTCCGTCAGGCTCTGATCCGGGGACATGGATTTTTTTGAGTCGAGGGCGTACCGGCGCGGGTTCACCGTCGTCGCCGGCATCGATGAGGCGGGAGGGGGGCCTCTGGCGGGGCCCGTCGTCGCGGCGGCCGTGGTGCTGCCCCGGGATTATCAAAACGGCGCGATCCGCGACAGCAAGCAGCTCACGGCCCGGTCCCGTGAGAAACTCTACGAGATCATCACCCGCGATGCACTGTCCGTCGGCCTCGGGGTGACGGAACCATCCGTCATCGACCGCGTAAACATCCTGCAGGCGACCCTTCTGGCCATGCAGGAGGCTGTTTCGGCGCTGTCCCTGCAGCCCGATCACCTTCTCGTCGACGGGCTTCACCGCCTGGAGACCCCCATTTCGCAGGAGACCATCGTCCGCGGGGATTCCCTCAGCCTCTCCATCGCCGCAGCCTCGATCATTGCGAAGGTCTCACGGGACCGGATCATGGAGATCTACCATCACCAGTTTCCCCAGTACAATTTCATCCGCAACAGGGGCTACGGCACCCGGGAGCACCTCGAGGCCATCCGGCGGCACGGGCTCTGCAAGATTCACAGGCGATCCTTCCGGGTGGTAAAGGAGTCCCTTGACGAAGAGCGGCATTGAGACGGGCAGGGAAGGCGAGGTCCTGGCCCTCCGGCATCTCGAGCGGGAGGGGTACCGGGTCGTCGAGCGAAACTACCGTTGCGCCTTCGGGGAGATGGACATCATCGCCCGGGATGGAGAGGTCCTCGTCTTTGTGGAGGTCAAGTCGCGGAGGACCGGGCGGTTCGGCGTCCCCCAATCGGCCGTGGGTTACCGGAAGCAGAAAAAGATGTCGGCCGTCGCCCTCTGTTATCTGAAGGAAAAACGACTGCTCGAGAGTCCCGCGAGGTTCGATGTCGTGGCCGTGCGTTTCTGCCCGGAAGGCCCGCGGGTGGAACTGATCCGAAACGCCTTCGACCTGATCTCCCGCTGGAGGGGCTGAAATGGTGTTCAAACCGAAAACCGGGACCCTCTTCATGGTGTCCACCCCGATCGGGAACTTGGAAGACATCACGCTCCGGGCGCTCCGGGTGCTGAAGGAGGTGTCCCTCATCGCCGCGGAGGACACCCGTCGCGTGCGGAAGCTTCTTCAGGTCTACGCCATCTCGACGCCCGTCATGAGTCTCTACGATCCGGTTGAATCGAGGAAGGCGCCCCTTCTGATCGCGCGGCTCCAGGAGGGTGAGGATATCGCCTATGTCTGCGACGCGGGGACCCCCCTCGTGTCCGATCCGGGCTACCTCCTTGTCCGGAAGGCGATCGAGAACGGCGTGCCTGTCGTTCCCGTTCCGGGGGCCTCCGCGGTGATGGCCGCCCTGAGCGTGGCGGGGCTGCCGACGGATCAATTCGTCTTCTGCGGCTTTCCTCCGGCCAGGGCGGGGCGAAGGCGCCAGTTCCTGAGATCCCTTGCCGGCGAAACGAGGACGGTCGTTTTTTTTGAATCCCCGCGACGCCTTGCCTCGTGCCTCGAAGACCTTCTCGCCCTGTGGGGTGACCGGCGGGCCGTCATCACCCGCGAGCTGACGAAAAAATTCGAAGAGATCCGCCGGGGGACTCTTTCGGAACTCCTGCTGGGCCTGAGAGGCGAAACCATCCGCGGAGAGATCACGTTGCTCATCGAGGGGTTGCGCTCCGAGGCGGCGCAGGATGAACCCGTAGGAGTCACCGCGAGGATCAGGGAGCTCGGGAGAAATCCCGCGCTGACGACGAAGGACATCGTCGGAATCATCGCTTCGGAAACGGGTCTTTCGAGGAGCAGGGTCTACCGGGAGGTCCTGCGGGCGATGCCCCGCCGCGAAAAGGCTTGAACTGGAGGGTAAGGTGTGATACTCAAGCTCGAAACAGTAGGGATTTCAAGCGGTCGGGAGAAGACGTGGAAAGGAACGACGATTCGAGGAGAAACCCGAGCAACAGCTTCCGGGACCGGTACGAAGAGGCCATCAG